>Ga0255338_1000218_pt1 | contig 230709 bp, 234 predicted proteins | sample MeOH1_35cm_T4_19_FD_203715 | JGI IMG/M metagenome (GOLD analysis project Ga0255338, IMG submission 203715) | Sandy soil microbial communities from University of British Columbia, Vancouver, Canada - MeOH1_35cm_T4_195 | ecosystem: Engineered > Artificial ecosystem > Sand microcosm >...
TACATTGGTTGAATTGTTAATTGTGCTAGTCATTGCGGCAATACTCCTTACAACCGTCATCCCGGCCTTTGCGGGCATAATAGAGCGGTATCGGGTGAAATCAGCTACCGAAAGGCTGTTTCTGTACCTCCGTCACGCAAAATCGGAAGCCATCAAACGGAATCAGCGCATCCGACTCACTTTTAAATCCAGCAATAGCGGCGCAACTTGGTGTTATGGGCTTAAAATTGATGCGACTTGCGATTGCACTGTAGAAGGATCATGCCAAATTGACGGTGTACAGAAAACAATCAAAAGCGACGAGTTTCCCGGCGTAAGCATTGAGCCACACATTTCGTCACCCGGCGATCGCTTCACCTTTGAAAATATACGCTGGGTCATGGCGGGCACCTACGGCCATGTCAGATTCAACTCATCCGGCGGGAAACAAGCCAGAGTCATCGTCAGCAGCACGAGCAGAATCAGGCTCTGCTCTCCACAAGGCAACGCCAACATTTCCGGCTATTCGACATCATGCTGAACACTCAGCCCCCCCCCTGCGCTTCATCAGTACGGGCGAAACGTAGTATCAATCTTCTAGCGTTGGCATTAATAATCTCCAGTATTTTTCATGCCCTGATCGTCTTCTTTCTATCTCCGACGCCAGCCTCTACCACATCAAGCCCAAACCGGCCCTTGATAGTAAGCATAGCGCCCCTCGCAGCAAGCCCACCCGCAATGACCTCATCGCCAAATACAAAAAGTACAATTGCTGCACTAAAGTCGCCACACCTCTCTCAACCATCAACCCCATCGCCGAGCTATTCAGTTCCGGTATCCGCGGACAAGTACTATGAAGTGCATGAACTCAATACCGCTCCAAAACCGTTAGCCAGGATTGAACCCATATTCCCCCCAGATGCATTAGAAAGCGGAATAACCGGAGTTGTGCGTCTGGAAATGTTCGTTGACGAAAAAGGAGAGGTCGAATTACTGCGTGTCATAGACTCAACTACACCCGGCATCTTTGACCAGGCCGCTATCGACGCCTTCGCACACCAGAAATTCAAACCAGGGATCAAAGATAACGCTCCCGTCAAATCGCATTTAAAGCTGGTAATCAAATTCGGAGAGAATCTTGACAGCGATAATCAGTAAGCGTCGAGTTAAAGGTGTATGCCGTTAAGGTACACTTACAAACCGCTTATCGGATGAAGGTTACTTTTTCAGCCACATCATATTAGAGTCCAAAATATGGAGGAATTATCAATGGTAAGCCGTCGAAACACAAAAGGCTTTACTCTCATCGAGTTGATGATTGTTGTAGCTATTGTGGGCATTCTCGCCGCAATTGCGCTACCCGCCTACAGGGAACACGTCATACGCGGTAACCGTTCCGCAGCGCAGGCGCAGATGCTTGATATTGCCAACAGAGAACAGCAGTACCTGCTAGCAAATCGCGAGTATGCCGATTATGCCGACCTGGGATACACAGTGAGTGACGACGTAGCAAAAAACTATACCCCCACCATAACCGTCGGCTCCGGGACGGTACCTTCTTTCACGATAACCTTTACTGCCAAGAGCGGCCAAGTCAGCGACGGCGACCTTATCCTGGACAGCGAAGGAAACAAAACTCGAGATGGGGATGCCGACAAATGGAATCGTTGACATCGGGTTTTCAAAAACAGCACGGCACTTCCATGATTGAAGTGTTAGTGACTATTGTCATCCTCGTCATTGGCCTGTTAGGACTCGCCGGCCTGCAATCCCGGCTTCAGGTATCGGAAATGGAATCCTACCAACGCGCGCAAGCATTGATGCTACTCAATGACATGGCCAGCCGCATCACCACTAATCGCACAAATGCCGCCAGTTACGAAACTGGAGCAGATACTCCGCTGGGAGCAGGCATGACATGCCCAACGACGTCATCCACACGGCAGGAGATTGATACGTCCGAATGGTGCAATGAGTTGCAGGGTGCCGCCGAAACATCTGGCACCAATACTGTTGGCGCCATGGTCGGCGGACGAGGCTGCGTCGAGAGTCTTGGCAGCGGCCAGTATTTGATTACCGTCGCTTGGCAAGGGCTCGGCCCCGTATCGGCTCCACCTGCAAGTGTAGCCTGCGGGCAAAACGAATATGATGGCGCCGCGGGGGCATCCTGCATTAACGATCTCTGTCGCCGCGTCGTCACAACCATAGTCCGTATTGCCACACTATCATCATGAAATTCAAGCCTAATTTTATTTCACGCATGCGAGGCTTTAGCTTGATCGAGTTAATGGTGGCGATCACTATCGGGCTTCTGATAATGACAGCGCTGATCACCCTTTTTCTTAACATGTCCCACACCAATCGGGAGATGGCAAAAACTAACTCCCAGATAGAAAACGGCCGGTTTGCCATTCAGTTGCTACAGAATGACATTGTGCACGGTGGATACTGGGGCGGATATGTTCCTGATTTCGATGACCTTACCGCTTCCACGACCGTTGCTCCAACTGGCATACCTACGGCCGTGCCTGACCCTTGCGCTCCTGTAGCCGCCGATGCTGTTGGTTTGATTGCATTCCCTTTGCAGACTTATGAGACAGCCACCTCCGCGACTTGCGCAACCAACAAGAAAGACAATACGGACGTCGTCTTGATTCGGCATGCGGCTACCAGTACGGTTGCCAGTTGTACAGGCACGAACTTATGTTTTCAAGCTTCCAATTGTGCAAGTGACACTGATCGTTACAAACTGGGGGAGGTAGCGACCACCACTTTTGATCTGAAAAAAATCGATTGCCTCGTAGCCAACCCTGCTGAAATCCGAAAACTCGTTTCCGATATTTATTGGATCAGTAATGACAACACTTTAATGCGTAAAGAGTTCAAAGAGGGTGCTTATGTCGCTCAACCACTAATCGACGGAATCGAGGGATTCCGTATCGAGTTAGGAAGGGATTACATCAGCGACAACAACACCGACATTATTACCGGCCGTAATCCGCCGGTCACTGGTACGGTCAATGCGAGTCTGCAATATACCAAAGCAATAAAATGGGCGGACGAGGACAATCGAACCTCTCCCGTTAACCGGGGAGATGGCATTCCAGATGAATATATACGCTGTCCTGCAACTGGCTGTACAGTCGATCAATTGATAAATGTTGTCTCCGTAAAGATCTTTGTTCTTGCACGCGCCAGCGAAGCCACCCTGGGCTACAAGGACACCAAGACTTATTCGCTTGGCACCGCGCAAACCATGTGCAGCACCGATAGCACAGATACATCATGCGATCTTAAAGTGCTTGATCCTTCTTTTAAACGGCATGTCTTTTCGACTACCGTACGCTTGAACAATGTCTCCGGCCGGAGAGAAACGCCATGAGCCATTTTCCAACGCAACGCAGCCAACGGGGCGTGACGCTGGTCATCGGCCTCATCATGCTGGTACTGCTAACCCTGATCGTAACCACAGCCTTCAGCTTAAGCACAACCAATCTCAAGTCAGTTGGCAACATGCAAGTGAGAGACGAAGCGATTGCGGCTGCCAATTATTCCATCGAACAAATCCTCGGTTCGGACTTCACGGCAGCCCCTGCTGCCGAAACCATTCCCGTCGATATCGATAATGATGAGCAACCGGAATACACAGTGGAGGTCAGCGCCCCAACCTGCATTCGCGCAACCGCAGCCACTGGCACCTACCTGAATGATGAAGACCATCCGGGAGGTAGCTTATCTTCATGGAATACCACTTGGGACATCGTCGCAACTGTAACGGATACAAAAACAGGAGCCTATGCCCGCATTCATCAAGGTGCGGTCGTATTACTTTCCGAATCGAAGAAAAATGATGTGTGCAGTTAACCTTTTCAGAATCTGGAGTTCATCATGAAAAGCCGCCTGATTGCTTTTGGGGTAGCGTGCCTGCTGTTGTTACAACAATCGGCGAAGGCAGAAGACATCGATCTTTTCCTGGGCACACCGCCCGGGACGACTGAGGTTCCCAATGTATTGATCATTTTGGACAATACAGCCAACTGGACAACTCCGTTTACTAACGAACAAGCGGCACTTGCTGCAGTTTTCAATGCACTGCCGGTTGATAAATTCCGTGTGGGCTTGATGTTTTTTACAGAAACGGGGAGCCCAAACAATAACATCGACGGCGGTTATGTACGGGCGGCGATACGCCTGATGGATGCTACGAATAAGCCATTGTATGCGAACCTGATAAATGGCCTTGATGTGGGCGATGATAAATCGAACGGCGGTAAAGCTGGCCTGACTATGGCCGAGGCCTATTATTATTTCAATGGCTCTGCGCCACGCTCCGGGAACCAGAAGGTCAAAACGGATTACACCGGAAATGTCACTTCAGGTGCATACCTCGCCAATTCGAGAGCGGTCTGGGCGCTTCCCAACAATGCCCTGCCTTCGGTAAACGGATCTCCATACACAAGCCCGGTGGTTACAGGTTGCGCAAAGAATTTCATCATCTATATCAGCAATGGGGCTGTACAAGACAACAATAGCGATACAAGCACGGCAACCACTCTGCTCTCCACCGCAGGGGGAACCACCACTGCCATTCCCATTTCCCCCAGCGGCTCACAAGATAATGTAGCTGACGAATGGGCTCGCTTTATGAAGTCAAGCAGCCGTGGAATCACAACCTATACCGTTGACGTGAACAAGGTCACAACCGGCCAGGGCCCAGGCTGGACTGCCTTGCTGAAAAGCATGGCCGGAGTTAGCGGGGGGAAATACTTCAATGTAAGTTCCGCCGCGGGCGCGGGCGCTGAAATAAGTGCCGCCCTGAACACGATCTTTACAGAAATTCTCTCTGTAAACAGCGTATTTGCTTCAGCCAGCTTGCCAACGACAGCCAACACGCAAAATACTTTCCTGAATCAAGTGTTCATCGGCATGTTCCGGCCTGATGCGGACGCCTATCCGCGTTGGCCGGGCAATCTCAAGCAATACAAAATGGGTGTTCTTGATAACTCGTTGGAGTTACTGGATGCCGACGATGCGCTTGCCACAAACAACAATACCGGCTTCATTGCGGAATGCGCCCGCAGCTTCTGGACGCCCCTCACTACCAATCCTGACACTTACTGGTCCTTCAAGCCTCAAGGAGACTGTCTTGCAGTAACTAATTCCAGTATTTCTAATACTCCCGATGGCAATGTGGTGGAAAAAGGAGCGCACGCTTACAAGTTGCGCGATACAGCAAACGCAACGTCACGCACCGTAAAAACGTGCTCGCCGACATTCTCCTCTTGTACCGCTTTAACAGATTTTGCGACAAGTAATGCCGCAATCACGCAGGCCTTGCTGAATAATGGTGGCACGGATCGCACTGAGCTCATTAATTGGGCGAAAGGCCGGGATACGAGTGACGAAGATGTCGACGGAGTTACCACCGCCGAAATGCGTCCTTCAGTGCACGGGGATGTGATACACAGCCGTCCGGTGGTCATCAATTATGGCGATGATGCCTCGCCGCAGGTTGTCGTCTTCTATGGCGGAAATGATGGTGTCTTGCGCGCCATCAATGGTAATCGTAGTGCAAGCATTGGTTCCGTTACCGCGGGCAGCGAAATATGGTCCTTTCTGGCGCCGGAGTTTTATTCCTCTATCAAGCGATTGCGCGACAACACGACCCAAATCAGCTTTCCCGGAAGTGCCGCGGGAGCCCTTCCCAAGCCATACGGTTTTGATGCCCCAATCGTTGCATTCGAGGGCACCATATCTGGCATCGATAAAAAGTTCATCTATGCGCCGATGCGACGCGGCGGTCGCGCATTGTACGCTTTTGACGTCACCAATATTGCCGCACCCACCCTTAAGTGGAAAAAAGGTTGCCCCAATGCGACGGACGATACGGATTGCACGACCGGATTCACGGGCATTGGTCAAACATGGGCCAACCCTGGCATCATCTATGCGGATGGTTACGGCTCCGGGAACTCGCCTATGCTCATCATGGGCGGCGGGTATGACACATGCGAAGATACCGACACTGGCACAGCAAACAATAGCTGCACATCTACAAAAGGAAACAAGATTTATGTGATGGATGCCAATACGGGTGCTTTGCTTAAAACCTTTGATACCGACCGAAGTGTGATTGCCGATATAAAAATATCTTCAATTAATGGCAAGGCACAATATGGTTATGCCGCCGATCTGGGTGGCAACCTCTACCGCATTACCATGCTCACTAATACCCCAGCCAATTGGACCATTACTAAAATTGCATCGCTAGGGTGTGATACGACTTCCCCTTGCGATTCCAACCGGAAATTCATGTTTGGCCCTAGTGTTGTCAAGGAGAGCACAACCGGAACCTACTATCTTTTACTGGGTTCAGGTGATCGCGAAAAGCCAATTACATCCTACACAGCAACCACGGCAGTCACAAACTACTTCTTCATGGTCAAGGATCAACCGGAGAACAACACGTGGCTATCCAGCGAGAATGCAAACTGCGGTTCCGATATCCTGTGCTTGGACTCGCTGCTTCCAATCACAGCCTCTGATCCGGATCCAACTGATCTGGCTGCGAAGAAAGGTTGGTATTTAGCCCTGGCACCAACAGAGCAAGTAATTAATGCAGCATTGACGCTCTCCAATAATACTTATTTCGCTACCCACCAGCCTGCCGTTGCTGAGGCAGGAAGTTGTGGAAACAATTTAGGCACGGCACTCAGTTATGCCGTGAATTTCAGGAATGCCTCCACTCCTTTCAATCAGGATGGCAGCCGATATGGAGAGATCACCGGCGGAGGTCTGTCACCTTCAGCAGTAGCTGGAACAGTAATACTTGATGATGGTTCAGATTCAACTTTCTGCTTCGGTTGCGGCGGCAAGAATGATACCTATGTTGCCCCAAGCGGCGGTGATGGTGGCGACGGCGATGGCAATAACGACTATCTTAACCCCGGAAATCCTGCGGAATATGCAGATTGGATACAACCAAGAAGCCGCGTATATTGGTATATCGAGCAATAACGATGGTCCACCCATATGCAAACTTTTGATGTGCCAGTAACGATCCGGTCGATGCGCGGATATACCCTCGTGGAACTAATGATAGTGGTAACGGTGATGGCCGTCCTTCTTGCCATCGCCGTACCCTCTTTTCGTGATGCAACACTGGGCAGCAAATTGAGTTCTTATGCGAACAATTTTGTTTCCAGCGTCAATTTGGCGCGAGGCGAAGCGATCAAACGAAATGCAGAAATGAAGCTATGCGTCTCAAATGACGGGACAACATGCGCATCAGGCGGTTGGGAGCAGGGATGGATAGTATTTCGCGACATTGATGACAACGACACGGTAGATACTGCCGATACCCTTATCCAACGCCAGTCGGCATTGCCGGCAGGATTCAAAATTACGGCCTCGGATGGCGGTGGGCCAATGATCACATTTCCAGCGATAGGAGTCCCAATAACTGGAGATGGCACATTCACCGTATGCCGTGCAACACCGGACGTAGGAAAGCAGGAACGAGTCATAACATTGGGGATATCTGGCAAGACGATCGTTTCTAGAACGACCACTGGGATTTGTTCATAAGCAGGTATCTAATCCGGCATCCTCGTTTCATGTTTTAAAACTTGATGATGGATCAAGAGTCCTTATAAAAAATCTAATCCCTTCGTCAACGATTCACGCTTCAATTGCGTTACAGAGATATCGAACTCAATTCCCTTCATCCGTGAAACTTCATTCCTGTTTGGCAATGCTGATGTGCTGTTTGGCCTTACCCGCATTTGCGGGCTCGGGCTTCGCCTATATAACCAACCAGGGCGGCAATACCATTTCCGTGATTGATCTTGCCTCCGGCAAAGCCATTACTGAAATCCCCGTCGGCACTAAACCTGTCGGAGTCGCAATTGCATCCAAATCAAAACAAGTATTTATCACGAATGTCGAAAGCGGCAATGTAAGTGTCATCGGTACCGAAGATAACAAAGTATTGAAACAAATTGCCGCCGGCTCAAGCCCGGTCGGCATTGCCGTTAAAGCCGACGGCTCTCATATTTTTGTTGCCGATTGGTTCAACAACCGTGTGCTTAAGATCGATGCCATTACTGGAAAGCAATTGCGTGCCATTGAGATTAGCCGGGCACCAGCAGGGCTAGCGCTTTCCACCGATGAAAAGGTGTTGTACGTGGCCAATCGCGACAGCAACGACATCGCATTCATTGACACCGCATCAGGCAAAGTTCTCAGCCGTACCCCCGTAGGAACACATCCATTCGGTATTGCACTTTCGCCCGATGGCGCACGCCTTTATTCGGTTAATGTGGTGTCGGATAATGTATCGGTCATCGACACAGCTAGCCGCAAAGTCATTGCCACGATAAAGGTTGGCGATCACCCCTATTGCGCAACGTTAAATGCCGACGGCAGCAGACTCTACGTAAGCAACACTCAAGCCGATACGCTATCTGTGATTGACACATCCAATTACGAAACCCTTGCCACTGTTGATGTTGGCGCCACACCCGAAGGCGTGGATTTTTCATCTTCTCAGAACCAGATCTATGTTGCCAGTTGGATGGAAAACGAAGTTACCGTAGTGGATGCCTCCACCAACAAGGTTGTGAAACATATCCCCACGGGCAAGGAAAGCCGTGCGTTCGGATCATTTATTCTCGAAAATCGGTAAGCCAAACTGCCGCATAAAACGTTACAATTTTAAGTTGACCGTCCTAACACGGAGTTTATGCATGAAAAAGTTCCTCCCTATCCTCTTCGCTTTGCTATTGCCCTTTGCCGCATCCGCGCACGGCCCAAGCCCGCAAAAAGTCACGGAAACCATCACCATCAAGGCACCTCCGGCCAAGGTCTGGGCATTGCTGAGCGACTTCAATGGCATGCCGAAATGGCATCCTGCCGTGAAATCCAGCAAAGTCGAATCCAAGGGAGGCAGTACGTTCCGCCTGCTGACACTCAAGGACGGCGGCACCATTTACGAACGCCTCAAAGAAAAGAACGATGCCGACATGCGCTTGAAATATGAAATTGTCGAAGGCGTGCTGCCGGTGAACGATTACTATGCGGCCATTACCGTGAAGCCGGGCGCCAACGCCAACGAATCAAAAGTAGAATGGATGGCGCGATTTTATCGCAAGTACAAACTCAACCCACCCATTCCTGCCGGCCAGGATGACGAATCCGCAATCAAGGCCGTCAAAGGCGTGTTCCAACCCGGTCTTGCCAATCTGAAAAAAGTCGCTGAAAGCGGCAAGTAATTACCAATTTTTACTCAGGAGAAATCTGCATGAAAAAAACCCTAGCACTTCTGGCCGCCCTTCTGCTGCCATTCGCCGCCGCCGCTCACGGCCCGACCCCCCTCAAGTCTGTCGAAACCGTCACCATCAAGGCGCCTGCCGCCAAAGTGTGGGCGCTGGTAAGCGATTTCGGTGCCATGGAAAAATGGCATCCCGCTGTCAAGTCCACCAAGATTGAACAAAAAGGCGACGAAACCTTACGCACCTTGACTCTGCAAGATGGCGGCACGATCCTCGAGAGGCTGAAAGGCAAAGATGATGCCGGCATGCAAATCAAATATGAAATCATTGAAGGCGTAGTGCCGGTCAGCGGCTATAACTCCAAGATTACCGTCAAGGATGCCGGCAATGGTGAAACCACGGTTGAATGGTTTGGCCGCTACTATCGCAAGTACGTTCTGAACCCCCCTATCCCCGCTGGTGAAGATGATGAATCGGCCAAGAAGGCAATCGATGGCATCTATCAATCCGGTCTGGCCAACCTTAAGAAGGTTGCAGAAGGCAAGTAAAGAGTCGGGTAACGGCACATGGGTGACAATTTGTGTCACCCATGCCCTCAATCCAATATCGTTTTTATCTGCCCTCTATTTTATTAAAAATAAATTACTTAATAATCATATAATTATAAAATACAATTAAAGTTGGCATTTAATTTGCTGTTTAAAATTTGTCGTAAATGGAAAGCCTTTCCTTTATGTCTAACTTCAACTTTTGCAAAAGGGGCACAATATGATTAAGAAAGCACAACAGGGTTTTACCCTGATCGAACTGATGATCGTTGTTGCGATCGTTGGCATTCTGGCCGCACTGGCATTGCCGGCATATCAGGATTACGTGGTCCGTTCCAAGGTATCCGAAGCAATGGCACGCTTGGCAGAATCCAAGACCTCGGTTGCTGAGTACTATGCAAGCGTTGGCCCGACAGCTTTCCCAACATCGGCCGCATCGGTAGGCGTGAATCAGATTGGTGCACATTATGTGCGTTCCGTCGGCTGGGATGCTTCTACCGCTACTGAAGGCGTTGCTGGTAGTGCAGCAATGATTACTTTAGTCTTGGCAGGAACACTTGATTCAAAGGTGGATGGCATGGGTATTACGATGGCTGTTGCCGATACAGCCAATGGTCAGATCGTTTGGAGATGTGGCAATGCAGAAGATGCAACTGCTGCCGGTTTAACACCGCTTACTTCCAAGTACCTGCCCAGCTCCTGCCGCGGCTAACATGTAACGTATATTGTTTTTATCAGAAGTAAATTTCAAAAAATCAGGTCAGGAACTCATCGTTCTTGGCCTGATTTGTTTTTTGACAGGTCTTATTTATTGGTCTGGGCTGAGTGGCGATTTTTTTCTGGATGACTATCCACACATTGCCAATAACATCAGCATCAAAATACAGCATCTCGATATTCAATCACTCTGGACTGCTGCCAACTCCACCAACTCTGGCCCCTTAGGCCGACCTCTAGCTCTTGCCAGTTTCGCTCTTAACTATTATTTCAATGGTCTCAATCCGTTCTATTTCAAGCTCACCAACCTGATCATCCATTTATTGACAGGTACCGGCATTTTTTTCCTCATACGGCAAATTGCATTACGTTTCATCGAGCTCAAGATAGCTTCCGCCATTGCTTTCGTGACAACTACGCTCTGGCTTATTCATCCGCTCAATGTCTCCACTGTGCTATACGTAGTTCAGCGCATGACTGGATTGGCTAGCATGTTAACTGTATGGGCGATGGTGGCGTACTGCCATGGCAGGCAATGCTTACTCGACAGCAAGCGCTCGGGGTGGGGCTGGATTTTGCTTGGCTTCATTGTCGGCGGTATCGGACTGTTCGCAAAAGAAACCGCAGTGCTCATGCTGGGCTATCTGCTGGTCATAGAGTGGCTGGTATTCCGCTTTAAAATGCCTTCTCAACGCCAGCGCCACGGCTTGCAGTTACTGTATGCCATCATCGTCGGCCTGCCACTTTTGTGGGCTCTGACGACACACTTGTTCGCACATGGTTGGATTGAAAATGCATACATAAAGAGGTCGTTCACCTTGGAAGAGCGGCTTCTGACCGAAGCCCGAGTGCTTTGGGACTACCTCTACCTGACCTGGTTACCAAATATTCGGGCCATGGGGCTTTTTTACGATGGGTATCAGATTTCCCGCAGCCTATTCGACCCCATCATTACTTTTTATGCCGTAGTCGCCCACATCATGCTGATCGGCGTCGCTATCGCCCTGCGTAAACGATGGCCCTTGCTTATATTTGCTGTTGCCTGGTTTTATGTCGGACATTCGGCAGAGTCAACCATCCTGCCGCTAGAGATCAAATACGAGCATCGGAATTACCTGCCCATGCTAGGAATGCTTTTGTTATTTGTACATGGCATTTACAGGGTTACTGCTCGATTGCAGAACTCTAATTCCATTAGAGGTTTCATTCTGATTGCTGTGGCATTTACATTCGGCGGCAGCACGGTTGTGAGAGCCTCACAATTTGGCGATTTCTGGGGATTTTCCAGCATGGAGGCAGAACATCACCCGGAGTCTTCACGAGCTAACCAGAATGCAGCTGTTTCTATCATGAAGCTGATGATGCAAACACATAAATCTTCCCCTGAGCTTGTTTCTCGTGTTACAGAATTCTTGCGTCGGTCAGCTAACGCCGATCCGAATAGTGCTGCTCCATTGTTCACGGTCGTAATATTTTTACCAGAAATCACCCATCAGCCGGCATCTAATGCGTTTATAGACGAACTCGCCTACAGACTGAAAAACGCAGTGCCTGACGCCAATACCAATACCTACTTCACTGCTCTACTGCGGCAAGCCGAGAGTGGCAAGTTAATGCTATCTCCGGAGCAGGTAAATATGCTGTTTGAACAAGCGGAAGCCAACCCGCTAATACTCAAAGGTACAAAAGCAGATATTATTGCCGCCAGAGCCGCCTACGCCCAGTCCATTGAGCATGACAATGCCAAAGCTCGTCTAATTATCGATCGGGCTTTGGCTACTGATTCAACACGTAGCGGGATCCATGTTCCAGCAGTCTGGATATACCAGGAAGCCGGAATGTGGCAAGATGCGGACAGACTCTTGGAACGCCTGAAATTACTTGATATCTACGGAATTGAGAGCAGTAGCATCGAGTGGTTAACCCAGCGCCAGATAAAACATTCATGATCAATCCACAATTATCCATCATCATTCCTGCAAAAAACGAGTGCAATGGTTTGGCAAGCATCCTGCCGGTCATCAGACGGCTTTACCCCGAAACCGAGATCCTGGTGATAGATGACGGGTCGACTGACGCAACATCGGAAATCGCCGAAGCGGCGGGCGCTAGAGTGCTGCGGCAACCCTATTCAAAAGGCAATGGCGCAGCAATCAAAGCCGGAGCAAGAGCCGCAAAAGGCGACATCCTTGTTTTTATGGATGCAGATGGCCAGCATCAACCTGAGGATATCCGTTCATTGCTAAGCAAGCTGAACGAAGGATATGACATGGTGGTTGGCGCTCGTAGTCGTACTTCGCAAGCGGGAATGCATCGTGCAACAGCCAATGGAGTCTATAACCAACTTGCCAGCTGGATGGTTGGACACAAAGTGGAAGATCTGACTTCAGGCTTCCGTGCTGTACGTGCTGAAAAGTTTAAAAAATTCTTATACTTGTTGCCAAATGGCTTTTCATACCCGACCACTATTACCATGTGTTTCTTTCGAGCTGGATTCCCCATTGCATATCATCCGATTCATGCCCCCAAGCGAATCGGCAAGAGCCATCTTAGAATCTGGCGCGATGGCGTGCGGTTTTTATTGATTATGTTCCGTATTGCTACGCTTTACTCACCTTTAAAGCTCTTTTTCCCAGCTAGCCTTGCATTCTTTATCGGTGGAATTGGTTATTCCATATACACGCTGAGTCAGTTACATCGTTTTACAAATATGAGTGCCTTACTGTTTATAACAGCGATACTCATCTTTCTTATCGGGCTGGTTTCCGAGCAAATCACCATGCTAAATTACAAAGGTAGCGAGTAGAGCCTTACCCCCATGCAACCTTTGTCAGTGCTTCTGATAAGCACGTCCTACCCATATAACTCTACGGACTGGCGGGCGCGCTTCATTGCAGACATGGTGGAATCTCTGGCTGCAAGTGATAATTTGCAACTTTCCGTCTGGGCACCGCCGGGCAATCTCCCTGGAAGTGTTCGTTCCGTTCTAATATCTGAAGACATATCCCTACTCGGAAAAATTACCGACGCAGGTGGTATTGCGCATATGCTGCGGAGTTCAAAATTTAAGGCTGCGAAATATGTAATTCAATTACTCGTTCATTTACGTAGATGTTATCGCCTGTCAAGCCAAGATATTTTTCACATCAATTGGCTTCAAAATGCCCTCTCTCTACCACTCGATGACCATAGACCTGTATTGATCACGGTTTTAGGCAGTGACTATCGTTGGTTATCGATCCCTGGTTTATCTAAATTGCTACGGAGAGTATTGAGCGGCAGAAAGGTGTATATCGCTCCAAATGCAGAGTGGATGGTTCCTGAATTAACTAAAGTTTTTGGCGATATTGCAGAAGTTCACGCAATCCCTTTTGGAATTGAAAAAGGATGGTATACCGTTCAGCGTGATCAAAATGCTTGCTTATCAAATCAATGGCTCGCAGTGACCCGCGTCACCCGTGGGAAAATAGGCAATTTGTTCTCATGGGGTGAAGATACGTTCAATAAGCCAGCCAGCCTGCACCTGCTAGGGCCTCATCAGGAAAGCGACATTCGCATTCCTGATTGGGTAAACTATCACGGTCCAACTTTTCCGGAGGCGCTCAAGTCAACATGGTTCAGGCAGGCTGCTGGCCTCATCAGCTTGAGCCAGCATGATGAAGGCCGACCACAGGTGATGTTGGAAGCCATGGCATCGGGGCTGCCAATCATTGCTTCGGACTTGCCTGCACACCGCGATATCATACGGCACGGAGAAACTGGATATCTAGTCTCCTCGAAAGAGGATCTGCGAACAGCGCTTTATCAGCTCTCTGATCCAACAATCAATCAGAAATTTGGGGAGGCTGCTCGTGAAGCCGCCATCGCCTACTATGGCACATGGGAAGATTGCGCTTCGCGTTACCAGTCAGCTTATGCCAAACTGCTGAGGCCATGAAAAGTCATCATCGAATCCTACTTGTTGGTGGAGGTGGCTTTCTTGGCCAGGCTCTTGCCAAGACATTGCTGAGTAACGGCTATGAAGTCAGCCGCGTCGATTGCAGGCTAATGAGTCCGCTAACCGCTCAGGATCATGTGCTTGTTGGAGACATTTCCAACTCAGATTTTATCCAACCATTATTGAATAATTGCGATACGCTCGTTCATCTGGCCAGCGCGACCACACCGTCTACCTCTGCCACCAGCCCCTTCATGGAGGTCGAGGCCAACATCGGCCCCACGCTACGCCTGCTTGAATTGGCGCAACAAACAGATTTGCGGCATCTGGTCTATATCTCCTCGGGAGGAACGGTTTATGGCAATCCTGAACGATTGCCGGCTGCGGAGTCCGATCCCTCTTCGCCTCTCTCATATCATGCTGCGGGTAAGGTAGCGCTCGAGTCCTTCCTGCACGCCTATCGACACCTTTCAGGAAAAGTCGTCACCGTCCTGCGTCCTTCCAACCTGTACGGTCCAGAGCAACCTTTGCGTAGTAATTTCGGCATCATCCGCACCATGCTGGAAAATGTTCGAACCGGCCAGCCATTGACGATCTGGGGCGACGGCGAAAACGTGCGCGATTACCTATACATCGACGACATGGTCGCCGCCTGTTGCAGATTGATTGAACGCACTTGCGATAGCGAGACATTTAACGTGGGTGCCGGCATTGGCACTTCCATTAATCGACTGCATCAGATTATCGAAAATATCGTTGGAGAAAGCATTTCCGTGCGGCACCTACCGGCACGCCCGCTTGATGTCCGGGCAATCACGCTAGATAGCTCGAAGCTTATGAAAACCGCAGAATGGGTACCGACAATCAGCCTGGAAGAAGGCGTATACCGCACATGGCAATGGCTGAGTCATCGTTGAGCGACCCAATCACCCCTATCTGTTCGATTTGCATCGCAAATTACAATGGGTTGGAAATCATTGCGGACTGCATCGAATCGGTACTTGCGCAGGACTGCGGTTTTCCAATTGAAATCATCGTGCATGACGACGCTTCCACGGACGGCTCGGCCGAACTGATCCGCCATCGATTTCCGCAGATCCAACTGATCGAAAGCAAAACGAATGTCGGCTTCTGCATCAGCAACAACCGCATGGCAGCCATCGCGTCCGGCACCTACCTGCTGCTGCTCAACAACGATGCAACACTGATGCCTGGGGCGTTGGCAACACTGCTGCAACATGCAGCCGCCATCGGCGGCCCGGCGATCCTGACCTTGCCGCAATACAACGCGCAAACAGGAGCGCTCATTGATGCAGGCTGCTTTCTCGACCCTTTTCTCAATCCCGTACCCAATCTGGATTTGAAACAGAAAGACGTGGGGATGGTGATCGGCGCCTGCCTGTGGATTCCCAAAACCCTTTGGGATCGGATCGATGGCTTTCCCGAATGGTTCGGTTCAATTGCCGAAGATCTCTACTTATGCTGCGTGGCCAGGCTGTGGGGATATCGCGTGGTCGCCCTTGCGGATTCCGGATATCTGCATGCCATAGGATATAGCTTTGGCGGAGGCAAGGCGGACAAGAAACAGCTGACGCTGAGCAAAAAACGACGACGACTCAGCGAACGGAACAAAAACATCGCGATGCTACTTTGCTATCCTGTCGCAATGCTTGCGCTGCTGCTCCCTCTTCACAGCCTACTGCTTGTCGTCGAAGGCCTTATTTTTTCCCTGGCCAAAGGCAGGAAAGATATATTCACGGACATCTACTGGAACAGCCTGAAATCCTTGTGGCTGGATAAATCACGCATATCCGACAAGCGACAGGAAGTCCAGCGGGGGCGCGTTGCGAGCCTGAGAACTTTCATGAGCGTGCATACCTGCTACCCGCAAAAGCTGCGGCTGCTATTCGAATACGGACTGCCACGCTAACGCCCCGTCAGTACCAGAAAAATACCGATTTCAGCAGCCGCTTTATGCGCGGGAAACTCAGCAACGTTTTATTCAGCCGCTCATACGCCCGCCGCATCAGCAGATACAGATGTTTCTGGCACAGGTTTTTCAATTCCGTCCAGAAAGAGGCCTGTTTAACCGATGCGAACTTGGTGATTTCCGTATCAGCAAATCCTTCCAGCAAGGTCGCGCCCGTTTTTGCCCTCAGCGTCGCCTCGAGAAACTCCGCACGATATTTCTGGTCCGGTTCCAAATGGCATCCCTCAGCCCATTCGTTCCAGGCATTGATGAATACGAAATTCGACCTTTCCGGACTCCCTTCAAGCATGCGCTTGATTGTCTGGTTCAGCCAGAACTCGTAATTCCGGGGGGTGCCATTCAAAAAAAACATCGCCCTATCCTGCGCCCTGGCGGTGTTATCCCAGGCGGGGAACACTCCCCTGAAAATCCTCTTGCTGCCGTGATCCCGCGCCAGGTAAGCCTCTGCCAGTTCGTGATAAAGGACAGCTGTGCCTTTGAAGGGTGAGAAGAAATCGATCGCCGAATTGACGCTATCCACGCCCAACAATGCCCGGTTGTGCGGAGGAAACTCCACGCCGCTATCAAAACCAAACCGCTCGTAGTCAAAGTTGTTGTGCGTCAGGGCCGCACTTAGATGCACATCGCCAATACCTTCGGCCCTGAACTGCTCTCGCCAGACGCGCACCACCGCCTCGATGTCAGGAATCTGCTGTGGGCGATAGATCACCAGCAGCGGCCGGCCATCGCACCGGATATATCTCGGATCACGCAGATACCGGGAAACGTCATGCGCGAAGCGTTGCGCGTCCTCCGGCAAATAGCGCTGCTCAATCAAGATCTGCTGCTCATCCCCACTCCAGCGCCTGGTCCAGTTCTCGTTGGCCCAGCAAAGGCAGAACGGCATCTGGCTTTCAGGATCGGCCAGCATATCCTCCAGCGGCACTTCAAGCAGACGCTGCCCTGAAAACCAATAATAGTGATAGCAAAAGCCATCAATCCCATACTGCCTGGCCATCTGGATTTGCTCGTGCCGAATGGCACGCAGGCGGAGGTCGTAGAATCCCAGATCAGCAGGCAGTTGCGGCTGGTGATGCCCGTCGAACAGTGGCTTGGCCCGGGTCACATTCGTCCACTCGGTAAACCCCCGACCCCACCATGCATCATTTTCCGCGATAGGATGAAACTGAGGCAGGTAGAAAGCCAGCAATTGAATAGCGTTTCGGTCCATAAGCTGCTCTAGATCAGTCGCTGAATTAATCAGCATTCCTGGCGATTGCTACCGCCCGGACAATTAATTCTTCCACTTGGCGAACCATAGCCTGCTGCGTGAAATTTTCAAGTACCCGTTCCCGTCCTGCACGCCCAAATTCATGAGCACGTGCCTTATTTTCGATCAGCCACACAATTTTATGTGCCATTTCCTCATAATCCCCCACATCCACAAGATACCCAGTTCGCCCATCCACAACGATTTCCTCGGGTCCACCACTGCGCGTGGCGATCACCGGCCGCCCTGCCGACATACCTTCGATCACAGTCCTTCCAAACGGCTCTTGCTCTGATGCGACAACCAGCATATCGATGTCGCAGAAAATTTTAGCGACATCATCGCGCCAGCCGGTGAAGTGCAACCGGTGTTGCAACCCCAACTGATCGCCCAATTTTTTTATGAACTCGACATAAGGCAGAGAACCTCCACCGATGATTACGAAATGAGCTTCCGGATGGAGCTCATTTACCAACGCAGCCGCCTTGAGAAAAGTTTCATGCCCCTTGCGTTCTTGAATAAACCCACAAATGGCGATAAGCGGAGCATCAGGAGATAATCCGAATTCTGAACGCAAGACTGCATCCGAACAATCCGTGCCAAATTTGTTAGGGTCAATGCCGTTGTATATCACCTTCACCTTGCTGCCCAAGGCCATTCCTGCAAAAACCCGGGACCGCAATGCCAGCGAATTGACCGCGACAAGCGTGGAAAGAGCTAAAACAATCCGCGTCACCCACCGCGCGGACAAAACACTGAACACCTCTCGATTCCCTTGAATTTGTTCCCTGAGATGCCAGATATGGGCTCTGGACGAGAGACGGGCTGCAATTGCACCATCGATCACGGTAACGGTGTTCGTATAGACAACATGGATGCTGTTACGCTTGAGCAGTGTTATCAACCGATAGAGCCTTAAAGGGAATCCGATAAGGAAGTGGGCACAAAGTATCGGCGTCCTCGTTAGGAGCCAAGGCCGCCTCAGCATGGCAGGCAAAGGCACAGATTTGCGCGGCAATACCCAGCGACCCACGCATCCGGTAAATACAGGTATCCCCAGGTTACGTACTTGTTCGGTAAATGGCCCTGACAGCGGAGCCACGACGATCGGAGAAAATTGAGTGCGATCCAGATTCTTAAGAATATCCAGCAACGACAGTTGTGCACCATACAATTGCGCATCATGGGCAACAAAGAGCACCTTGATCATTTCAAGACTCTATTGCGTGGGGCAGGGAGAAGTTATTAATGTTGCATTCCTACTACCAGGTTTGAAAGAGGTGGCCCTGTTTAGTTGGACAGAATGTTTCATGTTTTAAGTGAAGCGCCTTGCGATTCGGCCTAAGCTGCCTTGGGTAGTGCTGGCAGGTTTTTTGAAGTAGAACTCATCTGGGGTCTGCCGGTCAAGTGAACTGTGCGGGCGGATCTGGTTATATTTTGTGATTTAGCGCTCTAATCCCTGTTTTGCGGCAGTGACGCTGTCATATGCGTAGAGATAAACATCTTCATATTTGATTGAGCGCCACAACCGTTCCACGAACACGTTATCCCGCCAGCAGCCCTTGCCATCCATGCTGACCTTGATGCCGTTGTCCTTCAGCAGTGATGTGAATCTGATGTTCGGTATTCTGGCGTTGACTGTGGATCAGTTGCTCTCAGGTTGTTGACATAAATCAAGCAGCAGCTGAAAAAGGAAAGTCAAAACCGGCGTGCCGGGGAAGGTACTCGCCTGGCGAGAACGGAAAATGCGGAAAATTCGCAGCGTTGCCGCAAAAATGGTGCGCAACAACCCGTGACACCCAAATTTAGGCGTCAGGCGCTGGCGCGCATGGCCTTAAAATGTAGTTTTGCAAGAATCTCAAACTGGTTATTGCATCCCAAATCCCTACTATATAATTGTCACGTATCGATGAATTCTGGAGCGTCATGAAAGCTGTCATTCTCGCAGGTGGGTTGGGTACACGAATTACCGAAGAAACCCACCTCAAGCCCAAACCCATGGTCGAGATTGCCGGCATGCCTATCCTTTGGCATATCATGAAACTTTACTCCACTTATGGCATCAATGACTTCGTGATTTGCTGCGGTTACAAAGGCTATGTAATCAAGGAATATTTCGCAAACTATTTTCTGCATATGTCCGATGTCACCTTCGATATGGTGAATAACCAGATGCAAGTTCATCAGCGCAAGGTTGAACCGTGGCGGGTAACGCTGGTTGACACCGGAGAAGAAACCTTGACTGGCGGCCGTCTCAAGCGCGTTAGTGATTACGTGAAAGATGAAGAGGCCTTTTGCTTCACCTACGGCGATGGAGTAGCCAATATCGATATAGCTGCCCTAGTCGAGTTTCACCGTCGGCACGGCAAGCTTGCCACAGTCACTGCAGTGCAACCTCCAGGACGTTACGGCGCTTTAAAAATGACTGGAAATGCAGTGCAGGGTTTTATGGAAAAACCCTTAGGCGATGGCGGCTGGATTAATGGGGGGTTTTTTGTGCTTTCACCAAACTGCCTGAACTATATAGGCGGAGACCAGTCCAGCTGGGAATGCGAGCCTTTGGAAAAACTTTCTGCCGATGGCCAGCTTATGGCATTTGAGCATGCAGGGTTCTGGCAGCCAATGGATACCCTGCGCGAAAAAAACCAGCTCGAAGAACTGTGGTTATCAGGCAAAGCGCCTTGGAAAGTCTGGGAATGAATCCGAAGTTCTGGCGCGATAAAAAGGTATTTCTCACTGGGCACACTGGTTTCAAAGGTGGCTGGCTGTCGCTCTGGTTACAGAGCATGGGGGCAAAAGTCTATGGGTATGCTCTAAACCCAGCAACCGATCCCAGCCTCTTCACCGTGGCAAACATTGGCGCGGGGATGGCCGGCAGCACTATCGCTGATATTCGTGACGCCACCACTCTTTGTAACGCCATCCGATCCGCCCAACCGGATATCGTATTCCATTTGGCGGCTCAACCATTGGTGCGTTACTCCTATGCAAATCCAATCGAAACTTACGCTGTAAATGTCATGGGCACAATCAATCTGCTTGAGGCTGTCCGACAAACATCCAGCACTCGCGCAGTCGTAAACGTCACGTCAGACAAATGCTATGAAAACCGCGAACAGGATTTGCCATATCGTGAGGACGACCCCATGGGAGGGCACGATCCCTACTCCAGCAGCAAAGGCTGTGCGGAACTGGTGACGACGGCCTATCGCAAATCATTTCTAGATGCGGCGAAAGTTGCACTTGCCAGCGCAAGAGCTGGCAATGTAATCGGTGGGGGTGACTGGGCCGCTGATCGCTTGATCCCAGACTTTCTGCGCGCCATCGATGTCGACCAACCACTCATGATCCGCTCCCCCGATGCCGTACGCCCATGGCAGCATGTGCTCGAACCTCTGGCTGGCTATCTCAAGTTGGCCGAGCGATTATTCGATGAAGGTACGGCTTTTGCCGAAGGATGGAATTTCGGCCCTACCGCAGAGGATGCACGTTCCGTACGCTGGATCGTCGAACAACTTGTGGCCGCTATACCGAACGCAAGCTGGCAATGCGACATGACACCACAACCGCACGAAGCCAGCCACCTCAAGCTCGACAGCAGCAAGGCGAGCGCCAGATTGCGCTGGCAGGCCCGCTGGCGACTGGAAGACGCATTGAGAAAGACACTAGACTGGCATGCTGCCTGGCGTAGCGGAGAAGATATGCGCGAGCGGACTTTGGCGCAAATACACTCATATGAGTCGGTTGGAACCGATTAGCCAGCGTGACACGCTTCGACTTTCTTACTACCGCTTTGTCCGGCCTTATGCTGATCCAGCGCAAGCCCATCGGAGATACCCGAGGTCTCTTCAGCCGTTTTTTCTGCGCCGAGGAATTTGGCCAAGCCGGATTTACTCAGCCCATCGCCCAAATCAATCATACACTCACCCACAAGAAAGGAACTGTGCGCGGCTTGCATTTCCAGTTGCCGCCATACGCCGAAGCCAAAGTGGTAAGTTGCATCAATGGGTCGATTTTCGATGTCGCAGTCGACCTGCGTAAAGGCTCGCCGACTTTCCTGCATTGGCATGGGGAAGTACTCTCTGCCGAAAGCCAGAGGAGTCTGCTCATCCCGCCGGGATTCGCGCATGGATTCCAGACACTCACCGAAGAATGCGAACTGATTTACCTCCATTCAGTCCCGTTTGCGCCCGATGCTGAAGGAGCACTTAACGTAGCCGACCCCAAACTCGCCATCACATGGCCCTTACCGCTTGCGGAACTCTCGGAACGGGACCGTACGCATCCCATGATTGATGCCGAGTTTAAAGGTATTACCCTATGAAATGCCGCCACTGTGGCGCAGAACTGCAGTTGCCTTTGATCGATTTGGGTAGTGCACCGCCCTCCAATGCCTACCTGACTAAATCAACGCTGCATGCTCCGGAAAAATGGTTCCCGCTGCGGGTTCTGGTGTGCACTGAATGCTGGCTGGCCCAGACCGAGGATTATGCCGGGGCAGAAGAGCTTTTTGATGCCGATTACGCCTATTTCAGTTCGTTCTCCAGCACCTGGCTGCAACATGCCAGGCACTATGTTGAGCAAATGGTCGGGCGGTTCGAACTCGGTGAAAATTCGCACGTCGTTGAAGTCGCCGCCAATGATGGTTACCTGCTGCAATACTTCAAAGCGCGCAGCATCCCTTGCCTGGGTATCGAACCTACCGCGAGTACAGCCGCCGCCGCACGCGACAAGGGCATAGAAATCGTCGAGGATTTCTTTGATGTTCGCCTGGCAGTTATTCTTGCCGCCCAGGGCAGGCAAGCCGACCTGATAATCGCCAATAACGTGCTGGCGCATGTGCCCGACATCAACGGCTTTGTCGGTGGCTTCGCGCAATTGCTGAAACCCCACGGGGTTGTCACTCTTGAGTTTCCCCATCTCATGCAATTGGTCGCCGGGAATCAGTTTGATACCATTTACCATGAGCACTTTTCATACTTATCGCTCGGCACAGTAACCCGCATTGCTCTCCGCAACGGATTGGCTGTGTTTGACGTCGAGGAACTCCCCACACACGGCGGCAGTCTTCGCGTGTATGCACAGCGTAGTGACACCGGCCAGCACGATGCTGAGGTCAGCGTGGCGAAATTATTGCGTCGCGAAGAGGAAGCAGGGATGGCGACTGCCGAGTATTACGCAGGATTTCAGGCCAAGGCCGATAAAGTCAAAAACGATTTGATCGCTTTCCTGCTGGACGCCAAATTTCGTGGCAAGACCGTAGCCGCCTATGGGGCTGCCGCAAAAGGCAATACACTGTTGAACTATGCCGGGATTCGGCCAGACTTGATTCCCTTTGTAGTGGATCGCAACCCGGCCAAACAGGGTAAGTTCCTGCCCGGAAGTCGCATCCCGATTATTCACGAAGTCATCCTTCAGGATAAAACCCCTGATTACGTGCTAATTTTGCCTTGGAATCTCACAGGCGAAGTGATGGCACAGCTCAATTACATCCAGGCATGGGGGGGGATATTTGTTAAAGCCGTGCCGGAATTTGCCATTCTGCGATGAGGACATAAGGAATGGGAGCGCCACAGCTTAGTGAGCCTGCCTTGAAAGTCGCAGTGACTGGCGCGAGTGGTTTTATCGGACGACATGTGCTGATGGAGCTAGCAAATAGGTCGATAAACGTTATTGCCGCGACGCGTTCAGCATCGCACTTGTCTGAATTTGCAGACGCCGTCAATGTTGTAGAACTGGACATCGTTCAAGCTGATACAAAAAGCTATGAGCGACTTGGCAAGCCTGACGTGTTGATTCATCTGGCATGGGACGGCCTGCCCAATTACAGATCACTGCAACACTTCGAGGTGGAGTTACCAAACCAATATCGTTTCCTTAAGACTCTTGTAGAAGCAGGTTTGCCATCACTCATCGTGACCGGAACCTGCCTTGAATACGGCATGCAATCCGGAGTACTTAACGAGACACTCAAGCCGGAGCCTTCCACTCCCTACGGCTACGCTAAGGATGCATTACGACAACAACTTGAATTTCTGCGCAAAGCGAAACCTTTCAACCTTACGTGGGCACGCCTGTTTTACATGTACGGTGATGGTCAGCCCAGCAGTTCCCTGCTGCCGCAGTTAAAAGAAGCTGTGTTCCGAGGGAATGAGCAATTCAATATGTCGGGTGGCGAGCAGTTACGAGACTACTTACCCGTCTCGGAGGTTGCTCGCCTCATTGTCGAGCTTGCCTTACAGCGTGGCGACCATGCTATTGTCAATGTTTGTGCTGGGGAACCTGTGTCAGTGAGAGACTTAGTCGAAGGCTGGATCAAACAGAATGATTGGAAAATTGCGCTGAATCTCGGCCACTATGAATATGCTGACTATGAACCAATGGCATTTTGGGGCGACAGACGGCACTTGGACGACATCCTGAGCAAAACATGAGCAATCGGGAACTTTTCCGGGTCGAGCAATTACCCGTATTTCAGAACATGATGTTCTCTACGAAACAGGAAGCACTGGATTGCACGAAAGGAGATGTTGTTCTCGTGCAGGACGCAACAACTGGATTGGTATCAAATGCGGCTTTTGATGCTGAACTTCTCGTTTATGGTGCCGACTATCAAAACGAGCAAGCCTGCTCCACAGTTTTCAAGCAACATCTGAATGATGTTAGCGCAATAATCAAGCGGCATTTCCATGCCAAGACATTAATAGAGGTTGGCTGTGGCAAAGGACACTTTCTAGAACATTTGCGTCAATTAGGCTATTCCATCCAAGGCATCGATCCTGCCTATGAAGGGGCCAGCAACGATATTGTGAAGGCTCCGTTTGAAAAAGGGCTTGGATTGTCCGCAGATGGCATAGTCTTGCGACATGTTCTAGAACATATACAAAATCCAGTTGACTTTCTTGCAGACATAGCACGAGCAAATGGAGAGAAAGGTACCATCTACATAGAGGTGCCTTGCTTCGATTGGATATGTCACCACCGCGCATGGTTTGACGTGTTTTACGAACACGTTAACTACTTCCGCCTCGCAGATTTTGAGCACATGTTCTCTACCCTGCTGGACTCCGGGTACCTGTTTGGCGGGCAGTATTTGTATGTCGTTGCTGATCTTGCCACACTTTGCTCACCACTCGCCTCCCAAAGTGACGCGGTAAACTTTCCTGAAAATTTTCTGGCCGACGTCCAACGCTATGCCACTCGCTTCGGGATGCATGGCACAAGAGGTGGAGGACAGCGGACAATCTGGGGCGGGGCATCCAAAGGTGTCATTTTTTCCCTTTATATGAAACGTGCAGGGGCGGAGATCGATTTCGTGATTGACATCAACCCTGCCAAACAAGGCAAGTTTCTGGGGGCATCAGGTTTGCGGGTATCCGCTCCTGAAGAAGCATTGCCAGAACTCCGCACTGGCTCAGAAATATTCGTGATGAACTCAAACTACCTCAACGAGGTCATCACCCAATCTGGTAATCGCTTTAACTACTTGACGGTGGATCAACATGAACTTTGAAAAGGAAGTCCAGGAGCGTATCTCCGCTAATGGACTAAATGACGAATTGAAATCGGCCGGGCACGCATTCACGAAAGCCTCATTGCAGCCAAAATATTCCTACAATTTTTCCTGGCTTGGTCGACCAATTATTCAATATCCTCAGGATATGGTCGCCATGCAAGAGATCATCTGGAAGGTGCAACCGGACCTCATCATAGAGACCGGTATTGCTCACGGTGGCTCACTTATATTCTCTGCTGCAATGCTTGAGTTAAATGCCGCCTGTGGTGGCCTGAGGGATGCACAGGTGTTAGGTATCGATATTGAAATTCGCCCCCACAATCGTAAAGCCATTGAGGAGCACCCGCTGGCATGGCGCATTTCCATGATCGAAGGATCCAGCATCGATCCCAACATCTTTAAGCAGGTACAATCCAAAGCTGCGGGGAAAAATAAAGTACTCGTTTGCCTTGACTCGAATCACACCCACTCCCATGTGCTGGCAGAACTAGAGACTTACGCACCACTTACTTCAGTAGGTAGCTACTGCGTAGTTTTTGACACAATTGTCGAGGACATGCCTCATGAACTTTTTGGTGACCGTCCGTGGGGACCTGGTAACAATCCAAAAACTGCTGTGCGGGAATACCTAAAAACACACCCGGAATTTGAAATTGATAAAAGCATTGAGAACAAGCTGCTGATTACGGTCGCTCCTGATGGTTACCTAAAGCGGGCTCGCGCATAGGTCGCTGGTAGCAACTTAAATGTCGATAAAGAAAAACATCCTGGCAAATTACCTCGGTCAAGGTTGGACAGCCTTGATGGGATTCGTCTTCATCCCATTTTACATCAAGTACTTGGGAGTTGAGGCTTACGGCCTGATTGGGATATTTTCCCTGCTTAATGCTTGGCTGTCCTTGCTCGATATCGGCATGACACCAGCACTTGGGCGGGAGATGGCTCGATATACAGGTGGCGCGCATAGCAGGCAATCGATTCGCGACATGCTGCGCAGCGTGGAGATCATTGGATTTGGAATAGCCATGCTTATGGCACTGAGCATATGGGCTAGCTCAAATTGGCTAGCTACAGACTGGCTGCGCGTGGGCCAGTTGCCAATAGATGCTGTGGCCAAATCCTTTGTCATCATGGGTGTCGTTGCTGCTTTGCGTTTTGTAGAGAGCATCTACAGAAGCAGTATGGTTGGACTTCAACGCCAAGTTGCGCTCAATGTAGTTTCCAGTGCGATGAGTACATTACGTGGCCTTGGCGCCGTGGGGATTCTATTGTGGGTATCACCAACGATTGAGGCCTTCTTTTTGTGGCAAGGTTTCATATCGATTTTAACGGTTTGTTCATTTTCTTTTGTTGTCTACCAGACTTTACAGGTATCCCCGCTGGCGGGGCGTTTCTCGCCCAAAGTGCTAAAAAGTATCTGGCGCTTTGCCGCTGGCACTGTCACGCTTACAGCACTAGGGTTTTTACTGAGTCAGTCAGACAAACTGATTTTGGCCTCGTTACTCAGTCTAGAAGAATTTGGGTATTACTCACTGGCATTCACAATTGCAAGTGCTGTCAGGCTACTCACTCAACCTGTTAGTCAAGGTACCTATCCCCGATTAACTGCTATATATGATCAAAAAAACGAGGCTGCTTTAGCTAGAATCTACCATAAAGCCAATCAACTCTCTGTCGTGTTGATGGGAGGCTGCGGAGTTTTCTTGGCAATTTTTGGAGAATCTGTCCTGCTACTGTGGACACAGAATCAGGAACTAACTGACAACACTTATCATATTATGTGGATATTGATCATTGGTATGGTATTGAATGGGATAATGCAGGGTCCTTATCAACTTCAAATCGCGACCGGCTGGACCGGACTTCTAGTCAAAGTAAACATTGTTATGGTGGTGTTGTTCATACCCGTCATTTATCTTTTAACAAAAAAATTTGGGGCAATTGGCGCTGCAATTGCCTGGGTAATGCTTAACATTGCATACATTCTTACTGTAGCGCGGCTAATGCATAAAAAACTGATGCTCAACGAAATGTGGGCATGGTACATCCAGGATCTACTATTCCCCCTGACTGCAGCTGTAATTGCAGGGATATTCCTCAAAGCAATAATGCCCAATGCATATAGCCCATGGGGCTTAATCCTTTACTTAATAATATCTTTAATTTTAATAGTCTTTGCCTCCGCTATTGCTGCCTCTCACATTAGGCAAGAGTTTCGAATGGGGATTGGCAGGCAGACTGGCCGTTCATGACACAACCACTTGTTACTATCGGCATTCCGACCTATCTACGCCCTGAACTTCTCAATAAAGCGCTAGCTAGCGTCGCTGCCCAAGATTACGAAAATCTTGAAGTACTTGTTGCAGACAACTGTACGCCAGGCAATGCGGTAGAAGAAGTTATTGATTTTTATAAGGAGAGAATAGAAAAACTTACTTATATCAAACGTCAAGAAAATATTGGCCCATTAAAAAACTTCATCAAGCTGATTGATGAAGCAAGTGGTGAATATTTTATGTGGCTTGCTGATGACGATGAAATTTCTAGCAACTATGTATCTTCGCTAGTCTCAATTCTTGAGAAAAACCAAGATGTATCTACTGCTACCGGGCACTGGATTTTTATGTTGCGTGATGGCAAAAAATTACCCATGCCAACATCAAGCTTTCCTCAAAAATCTGCTTATGCCAGAGCGCTTCGATTCATTTGGAAAACTGACGATATATTTATCTATGGCTTGCACAGACGGTCCATATTAAGGAAAGCTAGTTTCCCGGGTTACTGGTGGCCGAATGAAAATGTAATTTTAAATTGGGCCTATGTCTTTTTACTTGATATGGTACTCAATGGTCGGATATTGATCTCGCCCGATTATTCAGTTCAGTTTATTTATCATAGTTACTATTCGAAAAATTACGACAGCGGCAAAAGAAACTCTCGCCTCGTCACACTTGTTCAATCTATTGCTCGACGTTTGAATGTGCACTATTTTTTCTTACAAAAAATTAGTTGCTCAATTAATTACTTTGCTGCTTTACCATTTACTGTTGTTTCTGCAGTGGTACTTTGTCGAGAGTTTTTCTTTAATTTCTCGGGAGTAATACTACGCAAGGCCAAACGTAGCATAGCCAAATTAGCGCAATAGAAACTAACTTCAACGCCAATTTCAAAAAGCTGGCCAAAAACAAGAAATGGGCGGTTGGTTGGTGTCATGGATAATCAGGTGTAATTAAAATCAGAGATAGCATCCAGTTGCCGATCTACCTTAGTTAGCTCCCCAAGGTACACAGCGTAACGCTTTATCTCAAAGTCAGTTGTCAATCACTGCCACCCTGAAACCACTCTGCGCCAAAATGAATGCTGCTGACGCTGCTCTTCGGCCACTCTGGCAATAAGTAATGTAGTCCTTGTTTTTATCCAGTTGCGTCATGGACTCGCGTATCTCATGCAAAGGAACATTTATCGCATTAGAAGCATGCTTCAGGTTGAATTCGGCATGAGTACGCACATCCAGCAATTGAGCTCCTTGTTGCATCATGCGCTTGGCTTCATCAATACCAACCTTCGTTAGCAATGGCTTTTTGAGCAACTCGATAAAGTCGCTTTTTCCAAGTCGCAACAGCACCCCATCCGTCTGCATAGTGACATTCGCATTGCGCTTGTTTCCGGAGGCCAACGCCTCTTCTCCAAAGGCACTGCCTGCCTGAAGTTGTGCAACCAGAGTTGGCGGATAACCTGGATTTGCAGAGCGTGAGACTTCTGCTGTGCCGCTTTCAATCAGGTAATAGTAATCGCCCTCGTCTCCCTGCCTGATAATCACCTGCCCTGCCTTGACTGGAATTCGTTCCATACGCCGGAACATTTCTTCCACATTTGCTGGCGGCAACGCACGAAAAATGCCGTTTTTGAGAGATTCGGCGCTGAACACGCCAGTGCTGTCCATCCATTCACCGGCATTACGGCTTTGCTTATCGGTTTTGTGCGCGCCTTTTTCGTACCCGGCGAGTTGGTCCCAAGTGAGCATGATATCGAGCAGGTCAGCATCGATGCGCAAAATCTGGATGTCCGTCATGGCAACGGCTTCCTTCAATGGCACCTTATCGGAAATGACGGGATGGCGGGTAGCATCGCTGCCGCCATGCAGTACATCGCTCTGGCCATCCGTGTAGATAAGGTTAAGGTCGCCTTTCAACAAATAGAGCAGTTGCTCGCTCTGTACGACATTCATGCGAAAGGGATTCAGCCCTTGGCTCACGGTCTCCACCATGCACATGGCCGCGAGTTCATCCACGCGCCCGGGGGAAAGGGCAGCTATCGGTTCCAGTGTATTAAGCAATGAGGTTTGTGCAGGTTGCATGGTGGGCTCTATCGCAGATTACAAAATGAAGGTCTGTTGGGGCACAACGGGCTGAGGGTTGAATCGCATTGCACCGTCGCTTACCTGGCGCATGATTTCACTTTCCTCGCCTGGCTTGAGGTGCGTGACAAAAATTTCCGGGGAGCCTTTCAGCTTCTTGAGTTCCTCGAATAATAAAGACGGATATAGATGCTGCGAGAGCTGGGCAAGTGCAGCCTCGCCGTTTCCGAATGCGGTTTCGATAATCAGGTATTTAAGATTCTCGATGCTGTTGAGCACTTCCCAAAGCGGATCACAGCTTGTCGTATCGCCGGTAAATACCAGGCTCGCCCGGCCGCTGTCGAGTTGAAAGCCGACTGCCGGGACCGTGTGATTGGCCGGAACCGGCGTTATCTTGCGACCGTCGAGATCGACGGTTTCACCGAGCCGGATTTCCTGGTGCCTGAGAAAAGGATCCACTTCGTCTGGAATCACGCTGAAATCCGGCCAGATTTTCCAGTTGAAGATGTGGTCCTTGAGTATCTGCCAGGTTTCCCTGGTGGCATGGACGGTAATGTGCTTTTCGCGCATGCCGATGACGGTATCCACCAGCAGGGGGATACAGGCGATGTGATCGAGATGCGAGTGCGTTACGAAGATGTGGTCAATAGCCATCATGGCTTCGATGGACAGGTCGGCGACACCGGTACCAGCATCAATGAGGATGTCGTCATCCACAATAATGGAGGTGGTGCGCAGATTGCCGCCAATGCCCCCGCTGCAGCCCAATATGCGGACCTGAATTGAATTATTGTTTTTCATTTTTATTTTGTTTTGAACGTAAACGCGCCATCCCAGCCAGCGCCCGGCGGATACTCGCGGAAATAAGCGATACGTTTTGCATATAAGTCATAGAGATATCGTTCAGGATAGCGTTGCTTCAAGATACTGAACTTCTCCTCGGCGGAACTCCACTGTTGCGCACGATATAATGCCAGCGCCTCGCCGTAAAGCGCGAGCTCCTCCATGATTTGTTCGTCGTCTTCTCCAACCGGGCAAATAGGTTCGTAAATCCCGACTGGCTTGTCCTTGCCCTTGACGCGTACCAGGTCCAGGTCGCGGAACACGAAATCGGGCACAGCTGTCCGGGTGAATTCGCTGACAATAATTTTTACGCCATACTCCTTTGTCAGCCCTTCCAGGCGCGACCCCAGATTCACGGCATCGCCCATCACCGTGTAGGCCATGCGGAATTCGGAGCCCATGTTGCCTACCGTCATCGGCCCGGTATTGAGCCCGATGCCGATATTGATTGCCGGCCACCCTTTGGCCTGGAACTGTTCCTGTAGAACAGAGAGGCTTTCAAGCATGCCGAGTGCAGTCTGCAATGCATGCCGTGCATGCTGCTCGTCATGCAAAGGTGCGCCCCAGAATGCCATGATCGCATCACCCATGTATTTATCGATGGTGCCACGATGCCGGTGGATGACGTGCGTCATCGGCGTCAGGTACTCGTTCATCAGGTGTGTGAGCTGTTTGGGATCCAGTCCCTCGGAAATATTCGTAAATCCTCGCACGTCGGAAAAGAGCACCGTCATTTCGCGGCTTTCGCCTTCCAGGCTGAATGCTTCCGGATCTTTTGCCATTTCGCCCACCAGCTCCGGCGGAACGTATTGACCGAACAGTCCAGCCAATTGCCGCTTGCCGCGCGACTCGACAAAAAATCCATAGGACATGTTGAATACGAAGAGGATCGCAATCATCAACAGAATCGATGCTATCGGCAGTACCTGATTGAGTTCCTGCCAGACGTACAAATTGAATGCGATCAGCAGCGCCGCAATCGATGCCGTCAAGAGTGTGGCGCGGACCGGACTCACTGCCGGCAGCCGCAATGCCAGCAGCAACCCCACGATCAGCAACGCGAGAAAATCCGCAGCTAACGTATAGACAGGGCGATGCTTGATATCCTGATCCAAAATGCCCGCAATCATGTTTGCATGCACTTCCACCCCCGGGTAAATGCTTTGCATCGGGGTCACGCGCAAATCCATCAGGCTTGGGGTGGTGGTTCCTACCAGCACAATGGCGTTTTTAAGCACCTCAGGCGCAACCTTATCTTGCAGGACATCGGATGCGGAAACGTAAGGGAAGCTGCCTTGTTTGCCACGATAAGGAATCAGCGCAGCGACGTGCCCATCCACAGGGATGCGGCGATTTCCGAGTTGCAGCCATTCCAGTTCGGCATATCCGGCATCTCCTTCGACAATTCCCAGACTGATGCCATGCGCACTCAATACCAACCGCGCAAGAGCGAGCGATAATGTCTCATAGACGGCCCCATCATGCATTTCCAGCATGGGCAATCGCCGGAACACGCCATCGTCATCCAATTCCGAGACGCTGAAATATCCTGCGCCAGCTGCATTTTTTTGCAACTCCGGCAAATTGGCCGTGTAACCATTGGCAATCGCCACGCCAAAGTTACCGACATCGACGCTTCCTTTCTCGAAAACCGGTGGCGGAAGTAAGCCGACACTTCCCGTTTCGCCCCGGTCGTGGCGGAAGTAATAACCCAGGGCCACGCGGCGATTCTTCAGGCTCTTTGCAAATTTCCCGTCATAGTCCAGCCGCGGCCGGACCTTATTGAGCGCCGACTGAAAATCATTATCCCGGCCAAATTCCGTACGTCCGATTTCCTCAAGGCTTTGCAGACCCGAGCTTTCATCCTTTTCGGCAAATACCATGTCGAAGCCGAGGGCATCAATGCCATACTGATCGAACAGTACGTCGACCATACGCGCCAGCTTGTTGCGACTCCAAGGCCAGCGCCCCTGTTCCTTCAGGCTTTTTTCATCGATGTCGACGATGACAATGCGCTTGTCCTGCGTATTCGGCATGGTCCACTTGAGCCGAAGATCGTAGGCGTAATTTTCAAGACGTGCGGTGAAGTCGTAAGGCAGCGAGCCGACGGCATTCGCCAGGAAAACCAGCACAATCGCAAGGCTGAATACAATGCGGATGCGGTGACGTCGAAAAAACCCGTTGCTAGTCATTTGGCATGGAATGTCTATGAATTAAAAGCATTTTTCTTTCAAGCATATCGTATAAGCTTCAGATTTAACAGATGAGCGACGCGGGCATGGCAGAATGTTGCTTTTATATTCCGTATAGATGGTCATGAGCGCATTGCAATCACTCGAAATCTGTTCCGGCTCAACACTGGACGCAAGCATTATCTGGCTGCACGGTCTGGGCGCGGATGGCTATGATTTCGCCCCGGTCGTGGAGGCATTGCAACCGATGTCCAATGTCAGGTTCATATTGCCGCATGCGCCGGCCATTGCGGTAACGGTCAATGGCGGTTATGTCATGCCAGCCTGGTATGACATCTATGGCAGCGATATCGCGGATCGGCAGGACGAAACCGGCATGCGGAGATCGCAATCCCAGATCGAAGCCCTGATCGACCAGGAGAAAAATCGCGGCATCGAGCCCGGCCGTATCGTGCTTGCGGGATTTTCTCAAGGCGGGGCCATTGCGCTCCATACCGGCCTTCGCCATGGCGCAGCGCTGGCCGGGATCGTCGCGTTATCGACCTATCTGCCGTTGCACGAAAAATTGCAGAACGAACGCAGCACTGAAAACGTACACATTCCGATATTCATGGCGCACGGCAAGTTCGATGACATCATTCCGTTGAAGACAGCCAGTGCTTCGAGAACTTTCCTGGAAGGATCCGGATACGGTGTGGAGTGGCATGAATATCCCATGCCCCACTCTGTCTGCAATGAGGAAATCGCCGCTATCCGCGATTTCATCCTGCGCATCCTGCCATCCCATTAAAGAATGGTTGCGTTTTCCGGCAATTGGACTTCGGCGCGCACCCAGTCGTCCTTTTGCTCGATGACGCGACCGAGCCTGACCTGGCTATGGTGATGCTCGGTACGTAATTCGAATATCCCGCCAGCAATGAATTCGACACGAGGTAACAGCAGCGTCGAGAGAATATCCTTTTCATCGTCCTTGGACAGGTAAAGTGCCGGGAATGGCGGCTGACCTTGCGTGGTCAGCGCCGAGGCAAGAAAAATGTCGGTCGGCAGAAAATCCTGCGGATGCGCGCTTTGGGAAAGATTTTTCAAGCGCACATACGCCGGCGTGTGACAAAACACTTCTATCCCGACATGCCGCATATTGTCGGGAAGCTGCTTGACGCTGCGCACCACGCCGACGACCGGCATATCGGGATTCATTTCATAATCGAGCGCAATGATCCGGCCCGGACGAAGCCACAGGTTCAGCTCGCCATTCACTACGGCACCAAACCCATACTTGCTTTCGTTGTTGATGGTCCATTTTTCGCCATTGACGCCTGGCAATACGATACTGCCAGCCTCGGCCTCGGATTCAGCTTGCGGCCTGGCTTCTGCATCTGGCAACGGGCGTGCATTCAGCTCGTCGTGCGGCAAAGGACGGCCGCGGCTATACAGTACATTTTTGACATGCTGGCAGACGTTCAGGACGCCATTGACCACCTCTGCGACTTTCGCCACATCGTCGCGCTCATCGGTTCTGCGTTGGCGACGATAGACATTGCGCGACCATTCAACCAGCATGTGCTCGATCAGCAGGTGGCAATCGGAGTACCCGACATTCGCCGGCAAGGTCAGGCCGGCCGGCATGCTGCTCTGGCGTACATATTGCGCCAGACGCTCGACCTGCAGCACGACCTTGTCGGTATCCCAATAGCGATAAGTCGACGCCGGCTCGAAATGGCGAATACGGCGCCCGCCGCGATCCTCCTCAAGGGCAACGAAGAACAAGTGGCGTTGCTCGGAATATTCCTTATCGAGCGACAGGATACCGCACCAGCCGGAAAGCCAGTCCGCGAGCATTTCAATCTCGCTTTTCAGCATACTGGTGTGATTCAGGGTATCCAGCATCAAGGCCTGCAGATAGCAGGACATCAATGAGGTATCAGGACCGCCCGGATGTCGCTTCAATACGGTATTGACACAGCCCAGGCTTTCGCCGAGCTGATACAGGCGATGCAACCGCATCCAGCCGCTTTCCGCCATCGACTGGTAGCGCAAGTAACGCCACTTGGCCGCACATCGCAGGCAGTCGACCAGGTTCAGCAATAACTGGGGCGCGTCTTTTGCAATCGGGGAGCGCGCAAGACTGCCATCGTACCGATCAAGGAAGGCCTGATAGGCACGCTCGAGAACATGATAGTAGTTGTAGACGGACTGCCACAGCCGCTCGTCGATTTCGTAAGGAAGTGCCGGTGCGCTGACGTATTGTCTTGTGAGTGCTGCCACATTCTGTCGGGCGCGCTCGTCGATCCGGATCAGCGCTTGCAGCGCAGCGGAATTGAAGGGATTATCTTCTGCAACAAAATCTCGTAGCCGCTTCAGCACAATATCCTGCGCGATGAGATAATTATCGCGCGGAAGTTCATCAAGCCATCCCGTATCCAACAGTTCCTCCCCGTGCGGCTTGACGATAGCTTGCAGTTTTCCAATCAGGTCCACCATGAGCCTCAAGATTATGTTGTCTTGTTTACAGCGACTATGACAGATTTCCAAAAAAAAAGCACCAAACGGACAATTGACCGAACGCGGCTATTTTGTTACGGTTCATCCCCTTCACAGGCCATCCTTCCATGAGCAAAAACACCCTGCCGAAAAGCTTTGAAAGTGCGCTCGCCGAACTTGAAGCCCTTGTTTCCAAAATGGAATCCGGGCAACTACCGTTGGAGCAATCGCTCGCAGCTTATAAACGCGGCGCCGAATTATTGCAGTATTGCCAGAAGTCCCTGGCAGACGTCGAGCAGCAGGTACGGCTGCTGAATGAAGCCAACACCCTGCAACCTTATACCGATCGCGATGACTGATTTCCTTTCCTGGGCCTCACAGATACAGACCCGCACTGAGTCCGTGCTGAGTGGCCTGCTGCCTTCTGCGGACGTCGCCCCGCAGCGTCTGCATACCGCCATGCGCTACGTTATTCTCGGCGGAGGAAAACGTGTGCGCCCGTTGCTCGCCCATGCTGCCGGCGAACTGTTCGGCGCCTCCGCCGAGAAAGTCGACCACGCCGCAGCTTCCGTGGAACTGATCCATGCCTACTCTCTGGTGCATGACGATCTGCCCTGTATGGACGACGACGACCTGCGGCGCGGCAAACCCTCTTGCCACAAGCAATTCGATGAAGCTACAGCCTTGCTGGTGGGCGATGCCTTGCAAAGCCTGGCCTTCCAAACGCTTGCACAACCTGAGTTGTGCAAGGATGCGCAGCAACAGATGAAAATGATCCATCTGCTGGCCATTGCCAGCGGTTCGCGCGGCATGGCGGGCGGGCAAGCCATCGACCTGGCCAGCGTCGGCATCAGCCTGACGCAGCAGGAGCTGGAATTCATGCACATCCATAAGACCGGCGCCCTCATTCGCGCCGCTGCGCTGCTTGGCGCTTATTGCACGGAGGCGCCGGATGCTTCCAGACTGCAGGCACTCGACCGTTATGCGAAATGCATCGGCCTCGCTTTCCAGGTCGTCGATGACATCCTGGATACCCAAGCGGATACGGCCACCCTAGGCAAAACTGCCGGCAAGGATGCCGAGCAGAATAAACCTACTTACGTCACCATTCTCGGGCTCGCGCGCGCAAAGGAATTCGCACGGGAACTGCACGCCGACGCGCTGGATAGCATCGCTCCATTCGGCGAAGCCGGAAAGCGCCTGGTGCAACTCGCCGATTTCATTACGCATCGCTCTTTTTAAATGTATCCATTGCTCGAAACCATCGATTTTCCGGCCCAACTTCGTCAGTTGGAGCGCAAGCGTTTGCCGAAGCTGGCAGAGGAACTGCGCGACTTCCTGATCAACAGTGTCTCCCAGACCGGCGGCCATCTATCTTCCAATCTGGGCGTAGTCGAACTGACAATCGCGCTCCATTACGTATTCAATACACCCGAGGATAGGCTGGTGTGGGACGTTGGCCATCAGACTTACCCGCACAAGATTCTGACTGGCCGCCGCGAAGCGATGGCCGGTTTGCGCAAGGAAGGCGGCATTGCCGGCTTCCCGCGCCGTGCCGAGAGCGAATACGACGCGTTCGGCGCCGGCCACTCCAGCACCTCGATTTCCGCCGCGCTGGGCATGGCCGTGGCGGCGCAGCAGACTGGATCCGACCGCCGTTCGGTCGCCATCATCGGCGATGGCGCAATGACCGCCGGCATGGCATTCGAGGCGCTGAACAACGCCGGCGCGATGGACGCCAACCTGCTGGTGATCCTCAACGACAATGACATGTCGATTTCGCCCAATGTCGGCGCGCTCAACAACTATCTGGCGCGCCTGCTCTCCGGCAAGCTGTACGACCGGATGCGCCGTGGCACGGAAAAAGTACTGGGCGTGGCACCGCACATCCTGGAACTGGCCAAGCGCGCCGAAGAGCACGTCAAAGGCATGGTCTCGCCAAGCACGCTATTCGAGGAGTTCGGCTTCAATTACATCGGCCCCATCGACGGTCACGATCTGGACGCGCTGGTAGCGACCCTTTCAAATATCCGCAAACTCAAAGGCCCGCAATTCCTGCATGTTGTCACGCAAAAAGGTTACGGCTTCAAGCCGGCAGAAGAAAATCCCGGAAAATTCCATGGCGTAGGAAAATTCGATCCTTCCAATGGCGAGTCCATCACCAGTGGCGGTAAAAAGACCTACACCCAGGTATTTGGCGAATGGCTGGTGGACATGGCCGCGCAGGACAAGCGACTGGTCGGCATCACTCCGGCGATGTGTGACGGTTCGGGGCTCAACCAGTTCCAGGAGCAATTCCCCGACCGCTATTTCGACGTAGGTATTGCCGAACAGCATGCGCTCACTTTTGCCGCGGGTCTGGCCTGCGATGGCAGCAAGCCGGTGGTGGCGATTTACTCCACCTTCCTGCAACGCGCCTACGACCAGCTGATCCACGACATCGCCTTGCAAAATCTCCCCGTCCTGCTGGCCATCGACCGTGCCGGCCTGGTTGGCGCGGATGGTCCAACCCATGCCGGCAGCTTCGACATTTCCTATCTGCGCTGCGTGCCCAACATGGTTGTGATGTGTCCCGCCGACGAAAATGAATGCCGGCAGATGCTGTATACCGGCTTCATGCAGGATGGGCCAACGGCCGTACGCTATCCGCGCGGCTGCGGCTCGGGCGTGACAATCGAAAAATCCATGCAGGCAATCCCGGTGGGCAAAGGGGAGGTGCGGCGAAAAGGTAGAAAAATCGCTATTCTGGCATTCGGCAGCATGCTTCAACCTGCCTTGGCAGCCGCCGAGAGCCTGGATGCCACCGTGGCAAACATGCGCTTCGTGAAACCTCTGGATACAACACTGGTCTATGAATTGGCAGCAAGCCACGAACTGATCGTGACCGTGGAAGAAAATACCGTCATGGGCGGTGCCGGTGCTGCCGTGATGGAAGCGCTGCAAGCCTCCGGCATCTCCGTAAAGACATTGGTACTCGGTTTGCCGGATCAGTTTATCGAGCACGGAACGCCGGAAAAAATGCTGGCTGCCTGCGGCCTGGATGCCGTTGGAATCACCTCGGCGATTGAGAAAATATTAACCTAGCAGTATACTCAACTATTAAGAGTAATTATTTTGGGAACCACCATGAACCATCCCGCCACACTCCCTATCGAGGATGTGCAGAACACTCCTGACGTGCGCCACTTGGCAATCGACAAGGTCGGCATCAAGTCCATCCGCCATCCGGTCAAGGTCCAGGACAAGACCGGCGGCGTGCAGCACACCGTCGCGGTGTTCAATATGTATGTGCACTTGCCGCACAATTTCAAGGGCACGCACATGTCTCGCTTCGTCGAGATCCTCAACATGAACGAGCGGGAAATCTCGGTGGAAAATTTCGAGACCATTCTGCGCGAGATGGTAAAACGTCTTGAGGCAGAATCCGGCCACATCGAAATGACCTTCCCCTACTTCGTCAACAAGGCGGCGCCTGTCTCTGGCGTGCAGAGCCTGCTGGACTATGAGGTTACATTTATCGGCGAAATCAAGGACGGCAAGTACAACATCACGGTCAAGGTCCTGGTACCCGTCACCAGCTTGTGCCCATGCTCGAAGAAGATTTCCGATTACGGCGCCCATAACCAGCGCTCGCACGTGACCGTTACCGCCCTGATTAACGACTTTATCTGGGTGGAAGACTTGATCGGACTGGTCGAGGAACAAGCCTCTTGCCAGCTTTACGGACTGCTCAAGCGTCCTGATGAGAAGTTTGTGACCGAACGAGCCTATGACAATCCGAAATTCGTAGAGGACATGGTGCGCGATGTCGCTGCGCAGTTGAATGCAGAAAAGCGCATCGATTCTTACGTTGTGGAGTCGGAGAATTTCGAGTCGATCCACAACCATTCGGCGTATGCGCTCATCGAGCGCAACAAGAAACTGACCTGAAAATAAAAAAGCGCGTATTTCGCGCTTTTTTATTGCCTAGTATTTTTTAGTCAGGGTAAGTACCATGCCGTCGCGCTCCATCTGCAAGCGATTAAGCGCGCTCATGCCAAACAGCGCTATCTCTGGCGAATTGCCCTCCAGTACCAGCGCCTCGACCTGATGCATGACAATTTCACCAATTTTTACAGTATTCAAGCTGACGCGATAAGCCTTGACGTTACCGCCTGCGGTATGGACCAAGCCGCTATCACCGCCCAAATATCTTATCCCTAGCCTGCGTGCTTCTTTACCGTTGATAGCAATGCTCGTGGCTCCGGTATCCACCAGAAATTTAATCGGGAAGCCATTGATATAGCCCTCCCCAAAAAAGTGCCCGGCATTATTGGCATATAAGGTTGCCATCTGCGCGACAGCCCCTCCCCCGGCGATGGAAACCCCCTGCCCCATGCCAAGTTCCTTGCGCTTTCCTTCCACCTCGAGCACTACCTTGTTGCTATCGGCAGCTATCAACCTCACCCCTTCGGTGGTTACTTGCTCTACGGAATAAGTCCTGGGCTTACCGCCATTAATGGATAGGATCGCCTTACCGCTGAATAACCCGACAACATTGATTTGCGTTTCGGCTGCCGCTGCGAATGGCAGCAGCAGGCACAGGAAAATGGACAACGCGCGCACGGCATTTCTCCGTCGAAAAGTTGAGTCAGTTTACACCGCATCCGGTGACGATGGCGCATACCGCGCACGCCACAGCAATACGAAATATCCAGCCAAGGCAAGCAGTGCGGACAAAGTAAAAGTCCACCCTGCGCCCATCAGGTCCCAGGCGTAGCCACTCATTAATCCGCCCATCGTCCCGCCCAACCCGAAGGATATGCTGGTGTAAAGGCCCTGTCCCTTGGCCTGATGTTTGCCGCAGAAATATTGATGCACCAAAGCCACGGCTGCAGCATGATATGAACCGAAACTGGCTGCGTGCAACACTTGGGCGAATATGATGATCAGGATGTACTCGACCCCCCAACCGATCAGGAAAAAGCGCAACGCAGCCAGTGCGAAACTGACCAGCAGGATATGCCACAATCCGAAGCGTACCGCCATGCGAGGCATCCACAGAAAAACCAGTACTTCACATATCACGCCCAGCGCCCACAGCCAGCCTACGACGCTTTTGCTATAGCCATGCTCGACCAGATAAATCGAGTAAAACGTGTAATAGACCCCATGCGCAGCCGCCATCAGGAAACAGGCAGCCAGAAAAGCCGCGACGTCAGGACGGCGCAGGATATTCCAGACCGGTTGGTCGTCGGTATGATGAGGAATAATTTTCGGTTCCGGAATCTTGCGCGAAAATAAAAGAATGCCAACCTTGAGGCCGAGAACAATCCATAGCAAAGCACGTACCGGCGCATAGTCCAGCACGTACCCCAGGGCAATGACCGCGATAATAAAGCCGATCGATCCCCACAGCCGGATTCTTCCATAGCCTTCGCCTCCCGAGCCCAGATGTCCAAGCGTAATCGCCTCGACCAGCGGCAAGGACGCACTCCAGAAAAGACTCATCAGCACCATGACGGCAAACATCCAGACAAAGCTGTCGCCGACGAATACACCCAGATAAAACAGCAGGCTCAACAACGCCGCAAGTTGCACGACGGCAACGCGGCGCCCCGTATAGTCGGCCAACCACCCCCACAGGTTAGGCGCAAATATCCGCGTAACCTGCAGAAGAGACATCAGGACGCCTATCTGGAAAGCATTGAACTCAAGCGACTGGAGATAAAGACTCCAGAACGGCGTAAACGCCCCTACAAAGGCGAAATAGAAAAAATAAAACCCGGAAAGGCGCCAATAAGGAAGGCTGATCATCGCTCTATTCTATGCAAGCCGAAAAACAAAAAAACCGGCAAAAGCCGGCTTTGTATGGAGGACGTTAGACGCTACCGGGAATTTTCGGTGTCGTAGTGACCACATCTGCGCACTGGGCGCGATGCCGCAATGCGTGGTCCATCAGCACCAACGCCAGCATTGCCTCGACGATGGGCGTCGCACGGATGCCGACGCAGGGGTCATGGCGACCGGTGGTCTGCATCATCACGGGATTTCCGGCTTTGTCGATGGAACGGCGCTCTTGCGGAATGCTGGAAGTCGGCTTGAAGGCGACATGCGCGACGATATTCTGGCCGGTAGAAATGCCGCCGAGTATCCCGCCCGCATGGTTGGAAGCAAACCCTTGCGGCGTCAATTCATCGCAATGCTCGGAACCTTTTTGCGCAATGCTGGCGAAGCCTGCACCGATCTCGACACCCTTGGCGGCATTGATCCCCATCATGGCATACGCGATCTCGGCATCCAGTCGGTCGTAGACCGGCTCACCCCAACCCACCGGGACATTTTCCGCGACCACAGTAATCTTGGCGCCGATGGAATCGCGCGCCGCACGGATTTCTTCCATATAGGCTTCCAGTTGCGGCTCCATGCTGCTATCGGCCGCAAAGAAAGCATTGCTGCCAACATCCTTCCAGGAGCGGAACGGGATTTCCATTTCGCCGATCTGGCTCATGTAACCGCGCACAACCACACCGTAGCGCTCCTTCAACCATTTTCGGGCAATCGCCGCCGCGGCAACGCGCACCGCCGTTTCACGGGCGGAAGAGCGGCCACCACCACGGTGGTCGCGTATGCCATATTTTTGCCAATAGGTGTAATCGGCGTGGCCGGGGCGAAATGTATCGGCGATCTTGCCGTAATCCTGGCTACGCTGATCCTGGTTGCGGATTAGCAACGCAATGGGGGTACCGGTGGTCTTACCTTCGAATACACCCGAAAGGATTTCAACGGTATCGGGCTCCTGCCGTTGCGTGACGAAGCGCGAAGTTCCGGGTTTGCGCTTATCGAGCTCCACCTGAATATCGGACACATCCAGAGCGAGCCCCGGAGGACAACCATCCACCACACAGCCGATGGCCGGGCCATGGCTTTCGCCGAAGGAGGAAACGCAGAAAAGCTTGCCTAAGGTATTACCGGACATAGAAAACAATCACCAGAAATTTTGCAGAAAGTTTACCACATGCGCTGTGGCAGAGCCGTTAGCCCGCGCGTATGCATGAGTTGACGAAAACAGCACCGGCTCTAGCCAGATGCTTGGCATGACCATACTCGTCAGCATTCCGAATGAGCCATGACAGTTACCTTATTAATCAATTAGGATAATTAGTTACCCATCCCTTCCGTAAAAACAGAACGGCTACATCTCTACAGGGCATGCTGTTCATGCACGTTTTCACTGATGGAAACCTAAAAACGACATCCTGGGAAAATAATCACTGGATCAGGCGGCTAACGGGTATCGTCACCGAGGATATCCCGGTCAAGGGCATAGGCTGGCTATTCCTGCCTAGTGTTCATGTTCACATGCTCAGCACGCGCCGAGCCGAGTTGATTTTTTCCCGAACGCGCATTATTGCGGCGCTCTTTTCTATCCTGACCTGCCTCTGGATCGCTATCGATTTTGCATTCCTGCCCTCGGATACAGCAACCCAACTCGCCTACGGCCGTGTGACAGCGTCGACAGTCTTTGCCGCCCTCGCGCTATCGGTTCGCGATTCAAACTCCTTGAAACACGCCTATATCGCTCTCGTCATTTTATTCGCGATTCCGACAGGATTTTATATCTATTCGTTTCTCATACTGAGCGCGCTGGAAGGCAATGCATTTACAGCCACCATGCTGAGCCTTTACGCGGTCCTGCCTATCGTAGTACTGGCCGGCATCAGCATTTCCCACTCACGGTACTGGAAGCGCTTGTTTACGCTTTGCCTGTCCTGGTCATTGTCCCGGTCGCGTCTTATTTCAATCTCGACCTCATCAACATCAGACCGAAAATTATGCGACGACCGCTCCTAGCCAAACCTCATAAACCGATTTTGCTACCGTGCTGAGCGCAGGAATGCGCTTGTCCAGGTTTTCCAGAATTTCAGTAACCGGCTGGACGCCTGGGCTGCCAGACGAGGCCGTCACCTCATCTACGCCTACTTCGCACCATTCACGCACCATGTCTTCCGTCATCTCGATATGGCATTGGAAGCCCAGGTGCTTGCCCAATGCAAAAGCCTGATTGTCGCAATACCGACTGGATAAAATAGCCGTCGCGCCAGCAGGAATGGAAAATGTTTCGCCATGCCAATGGAATCCCAGAAAGCTTTCGGTCGAGCCGAACCAATGCCGGGCATGATCCTCTTTCGCAACCGTCAACTCACCCCAGCCGATTTCCTTGACCGGATTTCGGGAAACGGTTCCGCCCATGGCCTTGGCCATCAACTGTCCTCCGAGGCAGTGCCCCAGCACGGGAATATCCTTTGCCATTGCCTCCCTGATCAACGCCAGCACCGGTGGAATCCATGGCAGATCGTCATTAACGCTCATCGGCCCACCCATGAAAACCAGGCCGCCAAAACTTTCCACCGAGCGGGGTAATGCCTCACCCTCGTCGATGCGAACAAGTTGCCAAGGAATATTCCTTGCGTTCAGGACATCGGCAAAAAATCCGGGGCCTTCGGTCTTTGCATGGCGAAAAATTGCGATCGGTTTCATGTATTTTCCACAAATTGAGATTAGCGATGCGAAACTGCAGACACGGTTTCCACCTGTCTCCACTCACCGGGTTGCATGTTTTCCAGACGATACTTGCCGATAGCCGCACGAATCAGGCGCAAGGTCGGGAATCCGATTTTAGCCGTCATCCGTCGAACCTGACGATTCTTGCCTTCTGATATCGCCAGCTCAAGCCAGGATGTCGGGATTGCCTTGCGCTCACGGATGGGTGGGGTTCTGGGCCACAATTGCTCAGGCTCGTCGATAAGCCGCACTCTGGCAGGCTTGGTAACAAAATCGCCGAGATCGACCCCGCGCCTTAACAGTTGTAACTGATCCTCGTCCGGAATTCCTTCCACCTGAACCCAGTAGGTCTTGTCTTCCTTGTACCGCGGATGCGCAATGCGGTGTTGCAGCGCGCCATCATCGGTTAAAATAAGCAATCCCTCGCTGTCGGTATCGAGCCGCCCCGCTGCATACACCCCTGGAACCGAAATGTAATCCTTCAGGGTCGGGTGCTTTTCATGCTCGCTAAACTGGCAGATAACCCCATAGGGTTTGTTGAACAGGATCAGCATTCCAAATATTGAATCCAGGAGTTTATTGATGTCGCAGAAAATCAGCGTACCCGTTGACGGGCAAAAAATTACCGTCAATGCCGACAACAGCCTCAACGTACCCGACCGCCCGATTATCCCATTTATCGAAGGCGATGGCATCGGCGTCGATATCACACCGCCGATGAAGCGCGTCGTGGATGCAGCTGTCGCCAAGGCCTACGGCGGCAAACGTTCGATTGCCTGGATGGAAGTGTATGCCGGTGAAAAGTCGCTGAAGGTTTATGGCGAAAACGCCTGGCTGCCGGACGAAACAATGCAGGCCGTCCGCGAATACGTCATTTCGATCAAGGGCCCTCTGACGACTCCGGTGGGCGGCGGCATCCGCTCGTTGAATGTCACCCTGCGCCAGGAACTCGATCTCTACGTATGCCTGCGCCCGATACAGTATTTTCAAGGCGTCCCCAGCCCGGTCAGGCATCCCGAAAAAACCGACATGGTGATTTTCCGCGAAAACACGGAAGATATTTACGCTGGCATCGAATGGGCCGCCGGCACGGACGAAGTGAAAAAAGTCATCGATTTCCTGTCCGATATGGGCGTACGCAAGAAAATCCGTTTCCCGGAATGCTCCTCCATCGGCATCAAGCCGGTGTCGGTAGATGGCAGCAAGCGCTTGGTACGCAAGGCCATCCAGTACGCCATCGATAACGGCCGCAAGTCGCTGACTATCGTGCACAAGGGCAACATCATGAAGTTTACCGAAGGTGGCTTCAAGACCTGGGGTTATGAAGTAGCCAAGCAGGAGTTCGGCGCGGTGGAAATCGACGGCGGACCGTGGTGCAAGCTGGAAAACGGACTTGTAATCAAGGATTGCATTGCCGATGCCTTCCTGCAGGAAATCCTGCTGCACCCGGAAGACCACGACGTAGTGGCGACACTCAACCTGAACGGCGATTACATTTCCGATGCACTGGCTGCGCAAGTCGGCGGCATCGGCATCGCTCCGGGAGCCAACCTGTCGGACACCATCGCGATGTTCGAAGCGACGCACGGCACCGCGCCCAAGATTGCCGGCAAGGACATTGCCAATCCATCATCGCTGATTCTCTCGGCGGAAATGATGCTGCGTCATATGGGATGGACGGAAGCCGCCGATCTGGTATTGCAGGGAGTAGGTAAGGCGATTGCTGAAAAGCGGGTAACCCACGACTTCGCGTCCCAGATGGACGGAGCTACGCAGGTAAGTTGTTCACAGTTTGGCGAAGAGATCGTTCGCCAGATGTAAGACAAAAAAGCGACCCGGTAATCGGGTCGCTTTCAAGAAGACTCTCAGGCCTTCTGAATATTCGAGGCTTGTTTGCCCTTGGGGCCCTCGGTCACATCGAACGTAACCTTGTCGCCTTCCTTGAGGCTCTTGTAGCCGGAGGCGACAATCGCGGAAAAGTGCGCGAACAAGTCATCACCACCTTCGTCAGGAGTGATGAAGCCAAAACCCTTAGAGTCATTGAACCACTTCACGGTACCAGTTGCCATTTCTTACTTCCTTGCATAAACCAGAGGAGGCACCCTCAAAAGTTTGTACTTCAAGACCTTAAGTCAATATTTCTGTTGCAAAAAGCCCGAATTCAAACGCCTGTGTGCGTTTTTACGTCGGTTATTGCAAGAAGTCAAGATTTTTTTACGGTTATTTATGACATTGATCTTATAGCCATAAAATCTTTACCTAAACGTTCAGGTATACCCGTATCCTTTACAAACTGGGCATCACCGTGCATCATTCAACAGGCTATTAGCTATCGCCTAGGGTGCTTGCTTAATCCTTCATGAAAAAATATTGAAATGGTTGCTGCCGCTACCCCGACAAAATTAGGTGGACTCGCCCGCATGCTGGTGCAGGAGAAACTGCTATCCGAACACGAGGCCGAGTCGGTCCAGACACAAGCCAATTCCCAAAGCGTTCCCTTCGTCACTCAACTGGTCCAGAGTAGAAAACTCTCGGCGATCGAAATCGCACAATCGGCGGCCAACGCGTTTGGCTTTCCATTGCTCGACCTGAACAGCATAAACTCGGATTACCTGCCGCAGAAAGCCATTGATGCCAAATTGATGCAGAACTATCGCGTCATGGCATTGCAGAGTCGCGGTAATACTTTATTCATCGCACTCTCCGACCCGACAAATCTGCATGCACTCGATGATGTTCAGTTCCAGGTGGGGATGGCGCTTTCACCTGTTGTGGTGGAAGACGACAAACTAGGCAAGTGGATAAGCAAGATTGTCGAGGACAGCGACACCACCCTGCAATCGCTCGGAACCGACGATGATATCGATCTCGATTTCGAAAAAGAAGACAAAGCCGCCGAGCCCGAGCAAGCCACCGACATCGACGATGCACCTGTCGTCAAATATATCCAGAAGATGTTGCTCGATGCCATCAACATGGGTGCGTCCGACCTGCATTTCGAGCCTTACGAAAAGTACTACCGCATCCGCTACCGCGTTGACGGCGAATTGCGCGAAATCGCTCGGCCGCCATTGGCAATCAAGGACAAAATCGCATCTCGAATCAAAGTGATTTCGAGCATGGATATTTCCGAAAAGCGCGTACCGCAAGACGGACGGATGAAATTAGTCTTATCCAAAAATCGCGCCATCGATTTCCGCGTGAGCACCTTGCCAACCTTGCAAGGCGAAAAAATCGTCATGCGGATTCTGGATCCTTCCAGCGCCACGTTGGGTATCGATGCGCTTGGATATGAACCGGAACAACGCGAAGCCTTGCTCAGCGCGGTTCAAAGACCCTATGGCATGGTGTTGGTCACCGGGCCTACCGGCTCCGGCAAAACCGTCTCTCTGTATACCTGCCTCAATATTCTAAATGAGCCAGGCGTCAACATTTCAACGGCGGAGGATCCCGCTGAAATCAATTTGCCCGGCGTCAATCAGGTCAACGTCAACGAAAAAGCTGGACTAACCTTCGCCGCAGCGCTAAAAGCATTCTTGCGCCAGGACCCGGATGTAATCATGGTCGGCGAAATTCGCGATCTTGAAACTGCCGACATTGCGATCAAGGCAGCTCAGACCGGTCACATGGTACTTTCGACGCTGCACACCAATGATGCGCCAGGCACGCTTTCGCGCTTAATGAATATGGGCGTTGCACCATTCAACATTGCATCCTCTGTTATTCTCATTACCGCGCAACGATTGGCGCGCCGCTTATGCAAAGTATGTAAACATCCCATCGAAATCCCAAAAGAAGCGCTGCTGCGGGCTGGCTTCAAGGAGCACGACCTGGACGGCAGTTGGCAACTTTATGGTCCCAAGGAGGGTGGTTGCGATGCCTGCAACGGCAGTGGCTACAAGGGGCGTGTCGGTATTTACCAGGTGATGCCGATCACCGATGAAATGAGTCGTATCATCATGAAAAATGGTACTGCGCACGATATTTCCGACCAGGCCCGGCGCGAAGGGGTAAAGGACCTGCGCCAGTCAGGGTTGCTCAAAGTCAAGCAGGGGCTGACTTCGCTGGAAGAAATCGAAGCCTGCACCAACGAATAAGGGAACAATAATGGCTGCTAATTCCGCCAAGGAAACCACCTTCGCATGGGAAGGGACGGATAAACGGGGCAAACGGTTAAAAGGGGAAATGAAAGGCTCCGGCCTGGCATTCGTCACCGCGACACTTCGCCGTCAAGGCATTACCGTCATCAAGATCAAGAAGCAAAGCGCTTTTGGCGGCAGCAAGAAAATCACGGAAAAGGACATTACGCTATTTACGCGCCAGTTGGCCACGATGATGAAGTCGGGGGTTCCTTTATTACAATCTTTCGACATTGTTGGCAAAGGGCACAGCAACGCATCCGTCTCAAGGCTACTTAATGACATCAAAAGCGATGTAGAAACCGGCAGCAGCCTGAGCCAGGCGTTTCGCAAATACCCACTGTATTTCGACAATCTGTTCTGCAACCTCGTCCAGGCCGGCGAACAGGCGGGTATCCTTGATACCCTGCTGGATCGCCTTGCTTCATACAAGGAAAAAATTCTTGCCATCAAGAGCAAGATTAAGTCTGCTCTTTTTTATCCGATTGCGATTCTCGTCGTCGCCTTCATCATCACTGCAGTCATCATGATTTTCGTGATCCCTGCCTTCAAGGATCTTTTTTCCAATTTCGGTGCCGACCTACCCGCGCCTACTGTGGTGGTCATCAATCTTTCCGACTTTTTCGTGGCTTACTGGTGGGCAATTTTCGGTGCATTGGGAGGGGGCTTCTGGTTCTTCTTCTACACCTGGAAGCGCTCGGAAAAGATGCAATCAACGATGGACAGGTTGTTGCTCAAGATGCCAGTGTTTGGTGAACTTATCCGCAAAGCGACGATTGCCCGCTTTGCAAGGACGTTATCCACCATGTTCGCCGCTGGCGTACCATTGGTCGAAGCACTTGACTCGGTGGCTGGCGCTTCGGGCAATAGGGTGTACTACGATGCAACAAAAAGAATCCAGAGCGACGTGACTACCGGCGTCAGCCTGACCGTCGCCATGCAGAACACCGAAGTTTTTCCGAACATGGTGCTGCAGATGGTATCCATCGGCGAGGAATCCGGCGCCCTTGACTCCATGCTGTCGAAAGTCGCGGATTTCTATGAAGGCGAAGTCGACGACGCGGTAGCCGGCATTTCCAGCCTGATGGAACCGATCATCATGGTGGTACTGGGAACGCTGATCGGCGGCCTGGTCATTGCCATGTATCTGCCAATCTTCAAGATGGGTCAGGCAGTTTAAAACCGGTTGCAAGCCGGGAGGGGTCCTTCGCTCCCGGCTCTGCAGTTGAGCATTTACTTGCGTGCAGCCGACCCCATGACCTTTTCGATTTCCTTCGCAGGGTAAGCACCTAGCAAACGCTTGCCATTAGCGAAGATCAAGGTGGGCGTGCTGGTAACTCCGAGCTTGCTGCCCAATTCGGCAACGTCATCGATGGGCGTATCGCATAAAGCCGTACCCTTGGGCAGCTGACCATTCAATATCCACTCCTGCCAGGCCTTGCTTCTGTCAGGCGCGCACCAGATGGCACGCGACTTGTTTGCGGCATCGGGGTGTAGCGACTCCAAGGGATAGAGGAAGGTATAGATAGTAACGTCCGTAATACCAACCAGGTCCTTCTGCTCCAGCTTCTTGCAGTAAGGACAATCCGGATCGGAAAATACAACCAGCTTACGGCTGCCGTTTCCCTTCACAACCTTGATCGCCTTATCCAGCGGGAGAGAAGCGAAATCGACCCGCGTCAATTCGTCCATGCGCTCCGCCGTCAGATCCCGCCTGTTCTTGGGATCGACAAGACGCCCTTCGACAATCAGGAAATTGAAGCTGTCGTCCGTATAAATGATTTGCCCGTCCAGAAAGACTTCATACAAGCCGGCATAAGGCGTCTTGGAAATATTCTGGATTTTGACTTTCGGGTAAGTCGCTTCGATGGTTTTCTTGAGTGAGGCCTCGTCCGCCCAGGCAGTCATTGTCAACATGCCTGCCAGTAGCCCAACCGCCATACGTTTCAACATTCCGTTTCCTTTTTTATATCATCGCGTGCGCTATCAGGCGCCGCTTGAGCCATTGCTGGCGGTTTGTAAAAGCCATACCCCAATTGCGCAATGGAGCTGCGCCGGGCAAATCGCTGCCGAATAATGCATGCAGGCCGGTAGTCATGACCTGCATCGAAGCTATATCCATCCTGCGCGACCGCTCGTACCGGCGCAGCAATGCATAATCGCCCACGTCAGCCTGAACTCCGCGGCTCACCAGCACCTCGGCCAAACTGACAACATCGTGAAATCCAAGATTGACGCCCTGTCCCGCCAGCGGGTGAACCAGGTGTGCCGCATCGCCAACCAGCGCCAGCCGTGGCTTGACCATGACCTCCGCATTCTGCAATCGCAACGGGAATGCCGCTGCCGCAGTCAGCAATGTCAGCGGCCCCAGAAGACTTCCTCCAGCTTCTTCTACCTTCGCGCACAATGCCTCCGAAGACATCGCCAGCAACTCTCGTGCATGGGCAGGATCGGTGGACCAAACCATCGACATGCGATTTCCAGGCAACGGTAGCCAAGCGAGTATCCCATCCTTGCGGAACCATTGGCGCGCAACATTCCTCGGCGGTAAACCGGTAGAAAAATTCGCGACCACACCCATTTGGCCGTAATCGCGGGTATTAACTCCAATGCCAGCTTCCGTCCGCGTCCAGGAGTTACCGCCATCTGCACCGACAATGAGCCGTGCCGCCAAGCTTCTTCCGTCGGACAACGCAAGTCGTACGCAGTTGTTTTCCCAAGTCAGGCTGAGGCATTGCGCTGGGCAGAATAGTCTAATCTCAGGCATGTTGCGTAATTGCGCCCATAAAGCACTCTGCATTTGCCGGCTTTCGGCAATGTAGCCCAATGCCAAAACACTCGCTTCATCGGCACTGAGCTCCAGCTCCGCATTGCCATCACCCTGGATTTGCATCGTTTCGATGGGAGCGATGCGACGCATATCCTGCGTATCCCAGGCACCAAGCGAGCCAAGAAAACGTGCATTGCCTGGGCTGATCGCATAAATGCGGCTGTCCCAGCTGTCATCCTGCGGTAGTTCGGGCGCTGGCGCAGCCTCGACCAAAGCGAGTTTCAATCCGCTGCGCGCCAGCGCCAATGCCGCTGCGGCGCCCACCAGGCCGCCGCCGATCACGACAACGTCGAAATCCTGATCCTGAGTCACCCTTTTGCTCCAAAGCTCATTTTCCTGGCGACAAAATGCCTCGCTGGCGCCACCATCTCCAGCATCGCAAGGCCGGCGCCGCGAATCGGCCCCAATCCGGGGATATCGTTGGAAAAGGTACGCACCAGGAAATCCGTAAAGAAAATACCGCCCCCGGTATCCATGCGACGCTGAGCCTGATATTGCGCCAGCATCGCCTCGCCTCCGATGGCATCGCCTGAAACACGGCGGGCGATACGCGCCAACTCCCAGGCATCGCGCAATCCCAGGTTGAACCCTTGCCCCGCCACCGGATGCAAGGTCTGCGCCGCGTTGCCGATCACAGCCAGCCGCGGCGTCACTACCGGACGCAAGGTGCTCAATCGTAGCGGGAAGGTTGCACGCCCGTTAACTTCCAGAAATTTTCCGACACGATCGCCGAAATGCCGATGCAAGCCTTCAAGAAACTCAATCTCGGAAAGGTTCCGTAAACGCTCCGCTTCGTCCGGCTCTGCCGTCCAGACCAGCGCAAAACCCCGCTCGCCCTCAGGAAGCAATGCCACCGGCCCAAGAGGTGTAAAACGTTCATAAGCAATATTGCCATGCGGCAGTTCGCATTCGACATGGGCTACCAAGGCACTGTGGCCGTAATCCCTGGTTTCGCGCTTCATGTGCGGCAGCTCGTTCAGGCTACGTCCGCCGTCGGCAAGCACCACGAAGCGTGAGCTTAACTTGCCAGCCGCCCCGTCCCGCTCAATGCTGACCACGGCCTCATCACCGCCGGTTTCCAATGCCAACGCCCGCGCGCCATACTCAACTGCGATTTCCTGCGTTTCCGCCAGCTTACGATCCAATGCCTCGCTCAATACGGCATAGGATAGAACATAGCCCAACGCCTCCTGCTGCTCCTCGGATGCGCGCAATATCGTTCGGCCAAGTCGACCTCGCTGGGAAACATGAATGGTGTCTATCGGTGTTGCGTGCGGAGCCAGCTCCGTCCACACTCCAAGGCGTTGCAGGATCAGCCGGCTTCCTTGCGATAAAGCCAGCGTTCGCGGATCGCGGGCGCCGGCATCGGGCCTGCGCGCTTCGAGCAGAGTAATCGCGTGTCCGTACCCGCGCAAAGCCAGCGCGAGCGTGGCGCCGACTGGTCCACCACCGATGATCAGGATATCCTGTCGGTCACGCATTGGACATCAGCGCCTCGATTTCCGCCACGCGCTTGGGCGCGCTATCCGTAATGATTTCGCAACCTGAAGGGGTAACGATGGCATCATCCTCGATACGGATGCCGATATCCCAGAAGTGCTCGGGCACACCGTCTGCCGGGCGCACATAGCATCCCGGCTCAACGGTCAGCGCCATGCCCGGTTCGAGCAGGCGCCATTTATTGTTCTGTTTGTATTCACCCGCATCGTGCACATCCAGCCCCAGCCAGTGGCCGGTACGATGCATGTAAAAGCGGCGGTAGTCGCCGGATTCCAGCACGGCATCAACCGTGCCTTTGCACAGGCCGAGATCAATAAAGCCTCGCGCAAGCACCTGCAATGCGGCATCGTGCGGCGCATTCCAGTGATTGCCCGGACGCACGGCCTCGATGGCGGCGGCTTGCGACGCCAGCACCAGCTCGTACAAGTCCTTTTGCGGACCGCTGAATTTGCCATTCACGGGGAAAGTGCGCGTGATGTCGGAAGCGTAGCCATCCAGCTCGCACCCAGCATCGATCAAAAGTAAATCGCCGTCGCGCAGGGGCGCGTCGTTGAACACATAGTGCAGCACGCAGGCATTGGCGCCGCCGGCCACAATGGAATGGTAAGCAGGCGATTGCGCGCCGAGGCGACGGAATTCGTGGAGCAACTCGGCTTCGATCTCATATTCGGCCGCACCCGGTCGTGTTGCGCGCATAGCGCGGCGATGCGCGCCGGCAGAAATTTCCGCGGCACGACGCATGGTCGCGATTTCGTCTTCGGACTTGAACAGACGCATCTCATCCAGCAAGCCGCGCACGTCGGTAATTTCCGCCGGCGCGCTGACACCGCTACGCGTTTGAGTCCTCAGTTGATTGAGCCAACCCGTTATGCGCAGATCCCATTGCGTATCGGCGCCCAACGCATAATGCAGGCGCGGCTGGTTGGCCAGTAATTGCAGTGCGAGTTCATCCAGGCGCGAAATGGAATAAGCTTCATCCACGCCGAATGTTTCTTTCGCACCCTCCGGGCCGTAACGAAAGCCGTCCCAGATTTCGCGTTCGAGGTCCTTGTCACGGCAGAACAGCACGCTTTTTGGTTTCTCGCCTGCGATAAGAACCAATACGGATTCAGGTTCGGTGAAGCCGGTGAGGTAATAAAAATAACTGTCGAAACGATACTGATAATGACTGTCGCGGTTACGCACCGCTTCCGGTGCGGTAGGAATCACGGCCACACCCGTCTTCATTTGCTGCAGGAGTTGGGTGCGTCGGCAGGAAAAAGGCGTGATGTCTTTCATGAGGTGAGCTTGCGATCCAATGCTTGTAAACGTTCGGGAGTACCGACATCGACCCAGTCGCCGCGGTAATGTTCCGCAGTGACGCGCTTTTCGACGATGGCGGCGTGCAGCAAGGGCGCCAGCCTTGCCTTGCTGCCGGGTGTGACGGAAGCAAATAACTCTGGCCGGTAAACGCCAATGCCGGAAAAGGTCTGACGCAAAGCACCGTGCTCGACCAGCCGGCCGTTCTCAAGATAAAAGTCGCCCCCGGCATGCTGTGGAGGATTGTCCACCAGCACGAGATGGGCAACAACGCCGTCCATCGGCTGGTGAGTCAGTTGGCTAAAGTCGTAATCGGTATAGATATCACCATTGACGACCAGAAAAGGCGCTTCGCCCAACAGGGGCAATGCATTAGCGATACCGCCAGCAGTTTCCAGCGCTTCGCCCTCATCGGAGTAAGCGATGCGCACGCCAAAGCGGCTGCCATCGCCGAGAGCAGATTCAATCTGCTCGCCCAGATGTGCATGATTGATCACGAGGTCACGAAAGCCCGCATGGGCCAGACGCTCGATGTGCCAAGCGATCAGCGGTTTGCCGCCGACCTGCAACAGGGGTTTCGGAGTATGGTCGGTCAACGGACGCATGCGCTCGCCACGCCCGGCGGCCAGGATCATGGCCCTCATCAGAAGGTGTATCCGGCCTGGGGCTGACGATCTTCAAGTTGATTCAGCAAGTGCAGCAATGGGCGCAGTTCGATGTAACGGTCGCACGCGCGGCGCAGATAATCCATGACCAGCGGCAGGTCCTTGAGATAACCGTCCTTGCCATCACGATGGTAGAGGCGGGCAAAGATGCCCAGCACCTTGAGGTGCCGCTGCACGCCCATCCATTCGAAATCGCGGTAAAACTCGGAAATATCCTGCGGCACCGGCAAGCCTGCCTTGCGGGCCTTCTCCCAGTAGCGCACCACCCAGTCCAGCACCTGCTCTTCTTCCCAGCGAATATAGGCATCCTTGAATAAGGAAACCAGGTCGTAGGTAATCGCACCATATACCGCGTCCTGAAAATCCAGAATACCGGGATTGTCATCACACACCATGAGGTTGCGCGAATGATAGTCGCGGTGCACATACACCTGCCCCTGTGCCAGGATATTGCGATTAAGGCCGTCGAATGCCTGTTGCAGCACGGTCTGCTGCTTGTCATCCAATGTCGTACCCAGATGCTTCACCACATACCACTCGGGAAAAAGTCGCATTTCACGCGTCAACAACGTCGCATCGTAAGCCGGAAACACTCCCGGACGACTCGATTGCTGGATACGGATCAACGCATCCATCGCATCGCGGTATAGATCGGGAGCAGTCGCTTCATTCAACGCTTCCAGATAAGTGGTATTCCCGAGATCGGTAAGCAGCAGGAAGCCTTGCGCCAGATCCTGCGCGATCACTCGTGGCACATGCACCCCGGCGGCAGCGAAAATTTCCGCAACATGCAGGAAAGGCTCGCAATTCTCATGCGCTGGCGGTGCATCCATGACAATCATCGTTCGATCGGGCAAGGTTACGCGAAAATACCGGCGGAAGCTGGCATCGGCAGAGGCCGGCGCGAGGCTGAATTGCGCGCCTTGCAGAACCTTTTCCAGCCAGCTGGTCAATTGTTGCTGTCTTTGCACCTTTGAAGCTTCTCCATTTTCTAAAACAAGGCCCTGCCTTACGCCGGCCACCAACCCTTTGTCTAATAACGGTAAAAAATGGAACCCAGAACTGACGCGGGATTGAGCCGCATTTGCAGATTGCCTAAAAAGCAAATTTATGCGATTTTATCACCATAAAAAACATTCCCCCACATAGACTTCCGCCTTGCAGCCCATGCTGAAATACCGCGCTATTGCCTTTTTGTTTGCCCTGCCTTCCGTGGTGATCGGGCAGGCGCGGGCCGCCGATGAAATACCCCCGGCTACCGAATCCATTCAAACTGAATCGATGGTCATCGAAGCCCAGCAGCTTGAAATGTTCCTCGACAGGAAAATGCGCGCCATCGGCGATGCCGAAATGCGGCAGGACGACAAGGCGATATTCGGCGACCGCATCGATTACGATGTGTTAAACGAAGAGTTGCACGTGGTGGGCAATGCCCGTATTGAGCAAAAAGGGCTGGTAGTACTTGGCCCTGAACTACGCCTGAAAATGGACGAGCGCGAAGGCGAAATGAAGGAGCCTGTATTTACCTTCAATCGACCCGCCACTTCCCTGCCGACAACCGAGACCTCGATCCTGAGCGCTTATGATCCAGATACCGCTGGCTCGCGGATTCCTGGCTCTACCGAAAGCGCTCGCTCAGGATTTGCTCGTGGCGATGCCAAGCGAATCACCTTCGAGGGGCCGGACAAGGAACGCTTGCACAGTGCTCGCTATACCACTTGCGAGGCCGGAGTAGACGACTGGTATTTGCGCGCCAGCGAATTGGAGCTCGACCATCATACCGAGACAGGCACTGCAAAAAATGCCCGCGTCGAGTTCAAAGGAGTACCGATTATGTATACGCCATGGGTCGACTTCCCGTTCAACAAGCAGCGCAAGAGCGGCATTCTCGCTCCCAGCTTCGGCACAACCACTAAAAGCGGTGTCGAACTATCCATGCCTTATTACTGGAATATCGCACCTGACATGGACGCCACAATAACGCCGCGCTATATGAGTAAGCGCGGCATGCAGCTTTCGACAGAGTTCCGCTACCTCGACCCGAACTATTCTGGCGAGGACAGCCTTGAGTTGTTGCCTAATGACAGCCAGGCAGACCGAGACCGCTACTACGCCAAGCTACTGCACCAGCACAGCTTTGGATATGGATGGTCGGGAGGTTTTCATTACGAGCGTGTATCGGATGACCAGTACTTCTCCGACATGACCACCAGCATCGTGTCTACCAGTCGAGTGAATTTGCCGCAGCGCGGCAACATTGCATACAGCGATGAAATCTGGAGTTTTACAGGCTTGGCTGAACGTTATCAGACGTTGGATGAGACCTCCTTCCCTTACCAGCGTTTGCCGCAACTGACCCTGACCGGAGAAAAAGAATGGAATATTCTAACCGGCAACGTCTACGGCCAATGGACTCAGTTCGACCGCAGCAACCATGCACCAATTACGCAAACCATGGTCAGCGCGCCAGGCTCGACCATGGTCACCGGCGTCACCGGCAGTCGGTCGGTACTGTATCCCAGCATCAGCGTGCCGCTGGCACGCTCCTACGGCTACATCACCCCCAAGTTGGGAGTGCATTACACCAGTTACAAGCTGGACAATCCGGACTTCACGCTGACGGATAGCAATGGGAATATTACCAACTCCGAATTTCTCAGCGACTCACGCTCCCTGCCGATCTTCAGCCTGGATAGCGGTCTCTACTTCGATCGCGATTTCCGCGTCGTCAAGAATACCTATACGCAAACGCTGGAACCGCGCCTCTTTTACGTTTATGTGCCCTACCGCGACCAATCCCGCCTGCCCATCTTCGACTCCGGCGAAGCCGACCTGAGTCTAAGCACGCTATTTTCTGAAAACCAGTTCACAGGCAACGACCGCATCAATGATGCCAACCAGCTATCGCTGGCGGTGACTACCCGTCTTATCGACTCCAAGACTGGATTGCAGCGCCTGGCAGCGACGATAGGACAGCGTTTCTATTTCAGCGACCGCAGAGTCGGCCTGCCCGGCGCAGATGAAATCACGAGCAGTACATCCGACATTGTGGCCGCGATTACCGCCCGGCTGCGTAACCACTGGAATGTCGACGCCGGCTGGCAATACAACACAGACATCGAACGCTCGGTCAAATCCAATATCGGTGCCCGTTACAATCCGGAACCGGGCAAGGTCTTGAATCTGAGCTATCGGTTCACGCGCGAAAGCCTGGAACAAATCGACATTTCCTCGGAATGGCCCCTTGCCAGCAAATGGTTTGGATTAGCTCGATGGAACTATTCCTTGCGAGAAGACCGCCCCATTGAAGGCCTTGCAGGCGTAGAATATGACGCAGGATGCTGGCAGGCACGGGCGGTGATGCAACGGGTTTCGGTTGCCACTGACGAAGACCCCAACTATGCCTTCTTTTTCCAGCTAGAGCTGGGCGGCCTAACCTCCATTGGCACCAGCCCGCTGAGCCTGCTCAAACGTAGCATTCCGGGCTACACTAATACCTCATTGATCCCTGACGAAACGCGCTGATCGTAACCACATGTATTCATTACTAAAATATGCCGGACTTGTTCCGGCCGCATTCCTTCTGTTTTTATGCGCTCCTGCACAGGCCGCCGTCGAGGACAATGTCTCCCAGATCGATCGCATCGTGGCGGTGGTTGACACTAATGTCATTACCTATAGCGAACTGCAGGACCGCATTCGTATCGTCCTCGGTCAATTGGAAAAGCAAGGTGCAGCCCGGCCACCTCAGGACGTACTGGAAAAACAAGTGCTGGAACGTTTGATCGGTGATCGACTTCAATTGCAGCTTGCCGCCCAGACTGGCCTGCGCGTTGAAGATAACCAGCTCGACAAGACGGTAGAACGGATAGCAGAACAGAACAAGCTGAGCATAGGTGAGTTCCGCGATGCGTTGGAAAAGGATGGCATCAGCTTTCGGAAATTCCGCGAAGACATCCGCAATGAAATCATCCTCGCTCGATTGCGTGAGCGGGAAGTCGATAATCGCATCAACGTCACGGAAGCGGAAATCGACAATCTTCTGACCTCGCAGGCATCACGCAACGAGGTCAAGGACGAGTTCGATATTTCGCACATCCTGATCCGCACCCCCGAAGAAAGCTCGCCGGAGGATTTGCAGAAGTTGCGCAGCAAAGCAGATGAAGCCTTGAAGCGCCTGCAGGATGGCGAAGACTTCGCGCAAGTCTCTGCGCGCTTTTCCGATGCCCCCAATGCACTCGAAGGTGGCAAGATCGGCTGGAAGACCGACAGCCAGATCCCGAAGCTTTTCGTCGACGCACTGAAACCGCTGAAGCCAGGTGAAGCCACCGAGATCATGCGCAGCCCCAACGGCTTCCACATCCTCAAGCTCAACAATCGCCGTGGCGCGTCCTCGCCCTTGTTGGTGCAGCAGACCAATGCCCGCCACATCCTTATCAAGCCCAGCGAAGTAGTCTCGGATGCCGATGCGCAACATCGACTTGAAGACTTGAAAGAGCGCATCGAGAACGGCGGCAACTTCGCCGAACTCGCACGCCAATATTCAGAAGACGGCACCGCAGCCAAAGGCGGTGAACTCGGCTGGGTCAATCCCGGCGACACCGTGCCGGACTTCGAGAAGGCCATGAACGAGCTGCAACCCGGCCAGGTGAGCGCTCCGATACGCTCGCCTTTTGGCTGGCACCTGATTCAGGTACTCGAACGTCGCAGCCAGGACATGAGCAAGGAAGCCGCACGCCTCAAGGCACGCCAGGAAATCCGCGCCCGCAAGTCGGAAGAAGCCTATCAGGATTGGCTGCGCGAGTTGCGCGACCGCGCCTATGTCGAGTATCGCCTCGAAGACAAATACTAGATTGAGCAGGCCCCGCATCGCGCTGACCGCCGGCGAACCCGCCGGCATCGGCCCCGATCTCTGCGCGATGCTGGCGCAGAAGCTGCCGGATGCGGACATTGCCGTCATCGCTGACCGGTCGCTGATCGAATCCCGCGCCCATCAGCTCGGGTTGCCGCTCAACAACATTGCCATCCATCACATCCCGCTTGCAGCACCGGCAGAAGCGGGAAAACTCGATGCCCGCAATGGCCGTTACGTATTGGACACGCTCACTTATGCCGTCAAAGGCTGCCTCGCCGGGGAGTTCGATGCGATAGTCACAGCGCCCGTGCACAAAGGCATCATCAACGATGCCGGCGTACCCTTTACCGGCCACACCGAATTCCTCGCCGAGCTGACCAGTGCGCAAAACGTCGTCATGATGCTGGTCGGCGGCGGCATGCGCGTCGCGCTGGCAACCATACACATCCCCCTGCGCGAAGTACCCGATGCCATAACGCAGTCTGGGCTTGAGACAACGCTACGCATCCTGCACCAAGATCTGGTCACGCGTTTCGGCATCGACAACCCGATCATCTACGTCGCCGGTCTCAATCCGCATGCAGGCGAAGGTGGGCATCTGGGCATGGAAGAAATCGACACGCTTATCCCTGTCCTCGACAAACTGCGCAGCGAAGGCATGAAACTCATCGGCCCATTACCCGCCGACACAATGTTCAGTCAGCACAACATCAAAAAATGCGACGCCTTCCTCGCGATGTACCACGACCAGGGCCTCACCGTGCTGAAGCACGCCAGCTTCGGTGGCGGAGTGAATGTCACGCTGGGGTTGCCCATCATTCGTACTTCCGTGGATCACGGAACCGCACTGGATTTGGCGGGAACGGGGAAAGCAGATATCGGTAGTCTGAATGCGGCAATTGAACTGGCAATCGAGTTGGCGCATCGACGCAAATCTAGCAGCTAACTTCAGTCCCATGCATACCGGCTTCCACCGGAATGACAAGCCAGCAACTCGCCTGTCGAGGCGAGATCCGACCATCCCATCAACAATGACGCGCCCGCCCCCCTCCAGTAAAATACCCGAATGAAACACCTCCCAAAAAAACGCTTCGGCCAGAACTTCCTCACCGATGCCGACATCATCCGCTCACTTGTAGAAGCCATCCATCCGCAGCCAGACGACATCATGGTCGAAATCGGCCCGGGGCTCGGCGCCATGACCAAGCCTCTGCTGCAGCGCTTGAATCATCTTCACGCGGTTGAGCTAGACCGCGACATCGTCGCCTGGATGCAGCAACATTACCCGGCAGGCAAGATCACCATCCACAACGTGGATGCCCTCAAATTCGACTTCACCTCGCTCGGCGAAAAAATCCGCGTCGTCGGCAACTTGCCCTACAACATTTCCACACCCATCCTCTTCCATCTGCTGGAAAATGTCAGGCACATCATCGACATGCATTTCATGCTGCAGAAGGAAGTCGTGGAACGCATGGTGGCAGCGCCCTCGACGCCGGAATACGGGCGGCTGTCGGTAATGCTGCAATACCGGTTGCAAATGGAGTATCTGTTCACCGTACCGCCAGAGGCCTTCGACCCGGCGCCCAAAGTGGAATCCGCTTTCGTCCGCGCCATGCCCTACGCGACCCTGCCATTTCCGGCCAAGGACGAAGCCCTGTTCGGCAGGATCGTTAGCGCCGCATTCGGCCAGCGCCGCAAAACCTTGCGCAATACGCTGAAAGGACTGCTGGATGATGCCGGCTTTGCCGCAGTGGGCATCAATCCGCAATTACGCGCAGAAAATCTCGGCGTGGCGCAGTTCGTCGCCATCGCCAACCATCTCGGCTGATAAATCCCAGATAATCCATTAGACGGCGCTACGCGCCTACACAAGCCCTGGCGGCCGCTTTGCGGTCAGTTTGCCCGCTTGTTCGTCGCCCATAGGCCGAGCTATGGGTTCCTCTCAATCGACCAAACTGCCTCGCAATTCGTCTCGCCATGTTCTCGTGTCCTAATGGATTATCTGGGATAATCCAGCATCTATCCTGGGAGAAAACATGAGAGTCATACTGTTGGGCGCGCCGGGCGCGGGCAAAGGCACACAAGCCACCGCCATCAAGGAAAAATTCAATATCCCGCAGATTTCCACGGGCGACATGCTGCGCGCAGCGGTGAAGGCCGGCACGCAACTCGGCCTCGAAGCGAAGAAATTCATGGATGCGGGCGGCCTGGTTCCCGACGAAGTCATCATCGGCCTGGTTAAGGAACGCATCAAGGATGCCGATTGTGCCAACGGCTTCCTCTTTGATGGTTTTCCCCGCACCATACCCCAGGCCGAAGCGATGAAACACGCCGGCGTGGATATCGACTATGTCGTTGAAATCGACGTGCCGGACGAAGAAATCATCAAGCGCCTGTCCGGCCGTCGCGTACACTTATCCTCGGGCAGGACTTATCACGTCGTATTCAATCCGCCCAAGGTGACCGGCAAGGACGACGTGACCGGTGAAGACCTGATCCAGCGCGACGACGACAAGGAAGACACCGTGATGAAGCGCTTGGAGGTCTACCACAGCCAGACCAAGCAACTGGTGGATTACTATTCCAACTGGGCTTCGCAAGGTGGCAAGGCACCGAAATATGTTCGCGTGCATGGCATCGGCTCGGTGGACGGCATCCGCGACAATATTTTCGCAGCGCTGAAGTAACAACCGGGCGCTGGAAAACAAAAAAGCCTGCGATCGTTGAATCGCAGGCTTTTTTATTGGCGTTTATTCGAGACCTTAGTCGTAACGACGCGCGACCATTTCCTTGATGAGCGGTGACAGAATCAGTTCCATCGCCAAACCCATCTTGCCACCGGGAACGACGATGGTATTACGACGGGACATGAACGAGTCCTTGAGCATTGCCAACAGATATTCGAAATCCGCCTTGGCCGGATCGCGATAGCGAATGACCACAAAGCTCTCGTCCAGCGTCGGAATATCACGCGCCACGAAAGGATTGGAAGTATCCACCGTCGAAACGCGCTGGAAGTTGATATCGGTATTGGAGAACTGCGGACAGATATATTCGACGTAGTCGCGCATGCGGCGCAGGATGGTCTGCGTCACCGCCTCGGCGGAATAGCCGCGCTCGGCGGTATCGCGATGGATTTTCTGAATCCATTCGAGATTGACGATAGGCACCACGCCAATCAGCAAATCGACATATTTGGCAATATTGACCTTGTCCGTCACCACGCCGCCATGCAGGCCTTCGTAGAAAAGAATGTCGGAACCCGCCGGAATATCCTCCCAAGGCGTAAATTCGCCCGGCTGCAACTTGGTACCCAGGCGCGCGTTGAACTCGGCCGCTTCCGCGACGCTATGGACATAGTAACGGCGCTGGCACATCCCGGTTTCGCCATACTGGCGGAACGTTTCCTCGATCTTGTCGAAGTGGTTGGCTTCCGGCCCGAAATGGCTGGGCGCGCGCTGGTTATTCTTGTCCGCCTCTTCGACGGCATCCTTGAATTCGGCTCGGGTCAGGCTATGAAAGCTGTCGCCTTCAAGAACGGCAGCCTCGATGCTTTCGCGGCGGAAAATCTGCTCGAAAGTGCGTTTGACCGTTGTCGTACCCGCACCGGAAGATCCGGTGACAACAATCACGGGATGCTTCTTGGACATGGGGGTTCTCCTCAAAATTTGCGCCTGATCAGAAACCTGTCAGGCGCTGCGATTGTGCGTTAGAGCCGGATACTACGGCCCTTGTTACGAAATAATTATACGTGAGCTTGGGCAATCAACCAACCAATCGCAAGGTATAATTTGCCACTTCTTATAGTCCGATAATCCTATTTCCATGCAACCGCAGTATCTACCTGACGAAATTGAACAACGCGCCCAACAGCACTGGGAGGCCCATCGCACCTTTGCTGCCATCATCGATCACAGCAAGCCGAAATACTACTGCCTGTCGATGTTCCCCTATCCATCCGGCAAACTGCACATGGGCCATGTGCGCAATTACACCATCGGCGACGTGCTCTCGCGCTACCACCGCATGCGCGGCTATAACGTGCTGCAACCAATGGGCTGGGATGCATTCGGCCTGCCGGCGGAAAATGCGGCGATCCAGAACAAGGTGCCGCCGGCGCAATGGACGTACGACAATATCGCCTACATGAAGAAACAGTTGCAGTCGCTGGGTTTTGCCATCGACTGGAGCCGCGAGTTGGCAACGTGCAAGCCGGATTACTACAAGTGGAATCAATGGCTGTTCCTGCGCATGCTGGAAAAAGGCATTGCCTACAAGAAGACCCAGGTCGTGAATTGGGATCCGGTCGATCAGACCGTGCTCGCCAACGAGCAGGTCATCGACGGCCGCGGCTGGCGCACCGGCGCGCTGGTTGAAAAGCGTGAAATTCCCGGTTATTACTTCGGCATTACGCAATATGCCGAAGAGCTGCTGGCCGACCTCGACAAGCTGCCCGGCTGGCCGGAACGCGTGCGCACCATGCAGGCCAACTGGATCGGCAAGAGCATAGGTGTACGCTTTGCCTTCCCGTACGAGCTGGACGGAAAACAAGACAAGCTGTGGGTTTTCACTACCCGTGCCGACACCATCATGGGCGTGACTTTCGTCGCCGTGGCCGCCGAGCATCCGCTGGCCACGCGCGCCGCACAGGACAATACTGCCCTCGCCGCCTTCATCGAGAAATGCAAGCATGGCTCGGTGATGGAAGCCGACATGGCGACCATGGAAAAAGAAGGCATGCCGACCGGCATCTTCGTCACGCATCCCCTCACCAATGAGAAAGTCGAAGTCTGGGTCGGCAATTACGTATTGATGGCCTACGGTGAAGGTGCCGTGATGGCCGTGCCGGCGCACGATGAGCGTGATTTCGCTTTTGCCAAGAAATATGGTCTGACCATCAAGCAAAGCATCGGGGCAGAAGGCGAAACCTTCTCCGACGAGGCCTGGCAGGAATGGTACGGCGACAAGTCGCGCGGCGCATGCGTCAATTCCGGCAAATACGACGGACTGGCGTACGAACAGGCCGTGGACGCCATCGCCGCCGACCTGGCTGCACTCGACCTAGGTGAGAAAAAAGTCCAGTGGCGTCTGCGCGACTGGGGCGTTTCCCGCCAGCGTTACTGGGGCTGCCCGATCCCCATCATCCATTGCGACAACTGCGGCGACGTGCCGGTGCCGGACGAAGACCTGCCGGTCGTGCTGCCGGAAGACTGCGTGCCGGACGGTTCGGGAAATCCGCTGAACAAGCGCGAGGATTTCCTCACCTGCACCTGTCCGACATGCGGCCAGCCGGCGCGACGCGAAACCGACACCATGGATACCTTCGTAGATTCCAGCTGGTATTACGCACGCTACGCCAGCAAGTTCAACAGCACGGCGATGGCGGACGCCGAAACCAACTACTGGATGCCGGTCGATCAATATATCGGCGGCATCGAACACGCCATTCTGCACCTGCTGTACTCCCGCTTCTGGAGCAAGGTGATGCGCGACATGGGTATGGTCGATTACGACGAACCCTTTGCCAACCTGCTGACACAGGGTATGGTGCTCAACCACATTTTCTCCCGCCGCACCGACAAGGGCGGCATCGAGTATTTTTCGCCCGACGAAGTCGAAAAAATTGCTGACGAAGTTGAAAAAGAAGATGGCAACCATGTCATCGAGGTTCCAGCAGGAAAACTCACTGTTACAGGCCATAGCCCCAGTACCTACATTAGCAAAATTGACGGCAAGCCGGTGGATTATCAGGGCATAGGTACGATGTCCAAATCTAAACTGAATGGCGTAGACCCTCAGAAACTGATCGAGCAATACGGCGCCGATACCGCACGGCTGTTCATGATGTTCGCCGCCCCGCCGGAGCAGACGCTGGAATGGTCGGACAGCGGCGTCGAAGGCGCGCACCGCTTCCTGAGGCGTTTGTGGACATTTGGCAGCGAGTTCGAAGGCATAGGCAAGGAATCTGCCGACCTGACCAATCTGGCGGCAGGAGCGAAAAACCTGCGCCACGAGATCCACACCACGCTGAAGCAGGCCAACTACGACCTCGGCCGCTTCCAGTTCAACACCGTGGTTTCCGCCGCGATGAAGATGCTCAACGCACTGGAAAAAGCCGGCAAGGAGCCGACTAATCGCGCCGTCATCGGCGAAAGCCTGTCCATCCTGCTGCGCCTGCTATCGCCGATCACGCCGCACATCTGCCATGCCCTGTGGAGCGAACTGGGTTACGATGACGACATCCTCGCCGCGTCGTGGCCGGAACCGGATGCGGCAGCCCTGGTCCAGGATGAAATCGAGATGGTGATTCAGGTCAACGGCAAGCTGCGCGGCAGCATTACCGTCGCCAAGGACATGGAGCGTACCGCCATCGAAAAACTGGCTATCGAACAACCTTGTGTGCAAAAGCATCTGGAAGGTGTCAGCATCAAGAAAGTAATCGTCGTCCCAGGCAAACTGATCAACGTCGTCGTAGGGTAAACCATGAAACTCATACCACTGAACTCGCGCATTGCCTTCCGTAACCTGCTGCTCGCTTTCAGCCTGCTGGCACTTGCCGCCTGTGGGTTCCAACTGCGCGGAATGACGGAAATGAGCTTCAAGAAGCTTTACCTGCAAAAAAGCAGTTCGTGTGCCCAACTGGCCAAGGATCTGCGGCGATCCCTCGTCAGCAGCGGCGTGGAAGTCGTGGCAACGCCTGAAGAAGCGGAAATGCTGCTGGAACTGATGGGCGAAAAGACCGAGAAAAATATTCTCTCGCTGTCCGGCGGCGGTAAGGTGCGGGAGTACGAACTGATTTATCGCGTCACCATCCGCCTGCGCGAAGCATCCAGCGAGTTGTGGGGAATGCCTCAAGTCATCGAGCAGCGCCGCGATTATTCCTACGACGACACGCAACTGCTCGCCAAGGAAGGCGAAGAAGCGCGGCTTTACAGTGACATGCGCAGCGATGCTTCGCGTGAAATCCTGCGTCGTTTGAGCGCGCTCAATACCAGCAAGCCGAAGGCTGCAAACTAGTCCGTGCATCTCTCGTTCGATCAACTTCCCGCGCATCTCGAACGCGAACTACGTCCGCTCTATGTGCTCACCGGCGATGAGCCGCTGGGGATGAAAGAAGCCATCGATGCCATACGCCAGGCAGTACGGCTTCAGGGATACGACGAGCGCCTCTCCTACACTGCCGAGCGCTACTTCGACTGGAAGCAGTTGAAAGCCAGCAGCCAGTCGATTTCGCTTTTCGCCAGCCGTCGACTGATTGAACTGCATATTCCGTCCGGAAAACCGGGCGTCGAAGGCGGCAAGGCCTTACAGGAGTTTGCGGCCGATCTGCCTGGCGACACCATTTCGCTGATCACCCTGCCCAAGCTGGATAAAACCGGCCAAAGCAGCGGCTGGTTCTCCGCGTTGGAAAAAATCGGTGTCGTTATTCCGCTGCAAACCGTCGAGATCGAGCGCCTGCCGCGCTGGATCGGCAATCGCCTTCAAGCCCAGGGGCAGCAAGCCGATGAGGCGACGCTGGAATTTCTTGCCAACCAGGTCGAAGGCAATCTGCTGGCCGCACATCAGGAAATCCAGAAGCTCAGCTTACTCTACCCAGCCGGCAAGCTGGAAGCGGAAGCCGTACGCGAAGCCGTGCTCAACGTTTCGCGTTACGACGTGTTCCAGCTTGGCGACGCCTTGCTGGCGGGCGATGCACCGCGCACCGCCAGGATATTGCTAGGACTGGAAGCCGAAGGCGCGCAGCCCTTGGCGCTGCTGGGCGTGCTGGCATGGCTGTTGCGCGGCGTAACGCGCGTCAAACAGGCGGAAACACGTGGCGAAAACTTGGCAAACGCAATGCAACAGGCCAAAATCTGGGGAGACCGCCAAGCCCAGGTCAAGCGCATGCTGGCTCGCATCAGCCTACGGCAGCTGCAGGCCGCCATGCTGAAAATGGCGGAGATCGACAAGATCTGCAAGGGCATCGCCCCTGGCAAGCCCTGGCTGGAACTTTCGCGCCTGTGCATCGGCCTCGCGCGCAGCGGCATGCGCCGACAAGCAGCACGGTCACATTAGGAATGAACATGGATATCAAGCACTACATGCAACAACTCGGGCAAGGCGCCCGCGCCGCATCGCGAATGATGGCAAAAGCCGACACCGGCACCAAGAATCGCGCCTTGCTGACCATCGCAGCTGCGATTCGCCGTGAAAAAGAAGCGCTGCTGGCCGCCAACCGTGCGGATATGGAAACTGCGCGCGCCGCGGGTCTGGACGCCGCGATGCTCGACCGTCTGGCTCTTTCCGAAAAAGCTATCGCCACGATGGCAGAGGGCTTGGAGCAGATCGCCTCGCTGCCGGACCCCATCGGCGAAATAAACGACCTCAAATATCGTCCATCCGGCATTCAAGTAGGCAAGATGCGTGTTCCGCTTGGCGTCATCGGCATCATCTACGAAGCACGTCCGAACGTCACAGTAGACGCCGCCGGCCTGTGCCTGAAGTCAGGCAATGCCGCCATTTTGCGCGGCGGCTCCGAAGCCATTCATTGCAATCGCGCCTTGTCCGCGCTGGTGCACGAAGGCCTGGAGGCGGTGGGGCTGCCCAAGGCTGCCGTTCAAGTGGTCGAAACCACCGATCGCGCCGCTGTAGGCGAACTCATCACGATGAAGGAATACGTGGATGTTATCGTCCCGCGCGGAGGAAAAGGCCTGATCGAGCGCATTTCGAATGAAGCGCGTATCCCGGTGATCAAGCATCTGGACGGCAACTGCCACATTTACGTGGACGATGAGGCTGACCTGGCCAAGGCGCTGCGCATCCTCGAAAACTCCAAGACCCAACGCCTCGGCACCTGCAATACCGCTGAATCGCTGCTAGTGGCACGCCCAGTCGCCGCCGAGATGCTTCCGCAACTGGCTGGCATGCTAACGGCGCTCGGGGTGGAAATCCGCGGTTGCTCCGAGACGCAAGCTTTGGTACCGCAGGCCAAGATCGCAACGGACGAGGATTACTACACCGAATACCTGGCCGCCATCATTTCGGTCAAGGTGGTGACCGGTCTGGACGAAGCGATCGAACACATCAACAAGTACTCTTCGCAACACACCGAGGCCATCGTCACCGAGAATTACACCAAAGCGCGTCGCTTCCTGCGCGAGGTGGATTCCAGCAGCGTGATGGTGAATGTCTCGACCCGTTTCGCAGACGGTTTCGAATACGGCCTGGGCGCGGAAATCGGCATTTCCACCGACAAGCTGCACGCACGCGGCCCAGTGGGTCTGGAGGGGCTGACCAGCACGAAATATATCGTCCTCGGCGACGGGCAGGTGCGCTCCTAATTGCACGCCATTGGCATTCTGGGCGGTACTTTCGACCCCATCCACTTCGGCCATTTGCGCATGGCGGAAGAGTTGCGCGAAAAACTCGGTCTGGAACGCATACGTTTTATTCCCGCCGCGCTTCCACCTCATCGCGCCAGCCCGCAGACCGATGCTTTCCACCGCGCCGAAATGGTCAGGCTCGCGATTGCGGGCAATCCCGCCTTTACGCTGGACAATCGGGAACTGGCAAGAGCGGGGCCGTCGTATACCTTCGACACGCTAACAGAGTTGCGCACCGAACTTGGTCCGGATGTTCCACTGAGCCTGCTGATCGGCGGCGATGCCTTCCTCGGTCTGCATACCTGGCACCGCTGGCGCGAACTGTCGGATCTGGCCCATATCGTTGTCGCCCACCGTCCGGGCGCAATCCCGCGAGAAGACGCGATGTCGCCGGATTTGCAGCAGAGCTGGCAATCCCGAGGTACCGTGCAGCCGGAAGATTTAAAAGTGTCCCCCGCAGGCAAGATATTGCTGTTGCCCATAACCGCACTCGACATTTCCGCCAGCGCAATACGCACCGCCTTCATGCAGGGCAATAGCACACGCTACCTCCTGCCGGAAACTGTCCGGGCCTACATCGACTCATATCAACTTTACGCCAGTCAGGCAACAAAGGAATCCCATGGAACTTGAAGCAATGAAGAAAGCAGTCGTCGGCGCGCTGGAAGACATCAAAGCCACCGACATCGCCGTGCTGGACGTCACCAAGCTGACATCGATTACTTCGTACATGATCATCGCCAGCGCCAGCTCTACCCGGCAGGCAAAGTCACTCGCACATAACGTGCAGGAAAAACTCCGGGAACTGGGCGTCACCATCACCGGCGTCGAGGGCGAGCATGAAGGCGAATGGGTGCTGGTAGACCTGGGCGACATCGTCGTTCATATCATGCTGCAGAACACGCGCGACTATTACAACCTGGAACAACTCTGGGGTGCTGCGGAAGGCCGCCGTCAAAGCATGGCAGGCAAGCAACCCGCAGCCTGACACCTAACAATGAAACTCCGCATCATCGCCGTCGGCCACAAAATGCCGGCGTGGGTGGAGCAAGGCTGCGCCGAGTACCTGAAGCGCATGCCGCGCGAAGCCACAGTTGAAATGGTCGAGCTCAAGCCGGACAAGCGGGCAGCGGGCAAAGGCGGCGACCAGATACGCGAATCCGAAGGGCAACGCATCCTGGAAACGGCCGGACGCGATTATCTTATTGCGCTGGATGAGCGTGGACAGGAACCGACCACGCTGCAACTCGCCGACCGCATGCAGCAGTGGATGCGCGATGGCCGCGACGTAGCGCTCGCCATCGGAGGCGCAGACGGCCTGCACGACAGTGTCAAGCAAGCCGCCGACTGGCAGTGGAGCCTGTCGAAGCTCACCCTGCCGCATGGCATGGTGCGCGTCATGCTGGCGGAGCAACTCTATCGCGCCTGGTCTGTCATCAACAATCACCCTTACCACCGTGGCGACATCTAGCAGCGATACTGCCCTGGTGTGGTTCCGCCGCGACTTGCGGGACTTTGACCATGCTGCGCTTTACCACGCCTTAAAAGCATCGAGTCGTGTCTATTGTGCTTTCATATTCGATACCGACATCCTCGGTCGCCTTAGCGAAAAAGCAGACCGGCGAGTGGAGTTCATCTGGGAAAGCGTACGCGAGCTCAAGGATGCACTTCGATCACACGGCGGCGACCTCATCGTGCGGCACGGTCGTGCGCAAGAAGAAATTCCGGCGTTAGCTAGCGAATTAGGTGTGGGTACCGTCTATGCCAATCGCGATTACGAACCTTCCGCCAGAATCAGGGACGCCGCAGTCGCTCAGGCTTTGAATCAAAAAACCATTCGCTTCCATGAATTCAAGGACCAGGTCATCTTCGAGCAGGATGAAATCCTGACGCAAAACGACAAGCCGTATGGCGTGTTTACACCCTACAAGAACGCCTGGCTGCGCAAGGTCGAGGATTTTTTTCTGCGCCCCTACCCTATCGAACCATACAAAGCCCGGCTGGCGGAGTACGAGGCAAATGCAATGCCTGCGCTCGAGTCGCTGGGTTTTGAACATACCAATCTCCATGCCTTGAAAATCCCAACCGGGATGCGCGGCGGAGCCCAATTGTTCACTGATTTTCTGGACCGCATCGAGCATTACAAAAACGCCCGCGATTACCCCTCAGTGAAAGGCCCGTCCTATCTCTCGGTACATCTGCGTTTCGGCACCGTGTCGATCCGTCACTTGGCCCGCATGGCCTGGCGCATGGAAAGCAGTAGTGCAGAGACCTGGTTGAGTGAACTGATCTGGCGGGATTTCTATTTCCAGATACTGCATCATCACCCCCGCGTCGCCAACGGCAGCGCCTACAAGCCGGAACTCGATGCGCTGCCTTTTCCCAACGATCCCAAGCTATTTCAAGCATGGTGCGAAGGCCGTACCGGCTATCCGCTGGTCGATGCAGCAATGCGTCAAATCAACGCCACCGGCTACATGCACAACCGCTTGCGCATGGTCGCGGCCAGCTTTCTGGTCAAGGATTTGCTCGTGGACTGGCGCTGGGGAGAGCGCTATTTCGCGGACAAGCTGATCGACTTTGATCTTGCGGCGAACAACGGCGGCTGGCAATGGGCGGCATCGACCGGTTGCGACGCCCAGCCCTGGTTTCGCATTTTCAATCCGGTCACCCAGTCCGAGAAGTTCGACCAGCAAGGCAAGTTCATTCGCAAATATGTGCCAGAACTGGCTGCTTGCAACGACAAGGAAATCCATGCGCCCTGGGTGATGTCGCCCGCGCGACAACGCGCATTGGGATTGGAAATCGGCCGCGACTATCCGCAACCGATCGTGGATCATGCGGCTCAGCGCGAGCGGGTGTTGGCAATGTACAAGAGTGCATCCAACCAAGTCGTAGCGGCTAAGCCAGAAAAAGACTGACACCAGCATTGCTCGACTCATGCAGCAATGACACACCCACCCATCAACAGAACCGACTGCCAGACAATTACTCTGATTCGAGAAGTTCGGCTATCGCTTGCAGCTCATCAGCCGGCTTAGTGAAATCCTCGTAATTACGGCGTGCCCGCGCATACCAGTAGCGGCTATTGCCTTCGTCACCCTCAATCTTGTGAAGCACCGCATGTATCCAGCAGGCAACCGGATCGCCATATTCCTGCACTATCTGGTGCGAACGATCCCATTCGCCATCCTGCGCAGCCTTGACTGCAATCCTGAACTGCTCGTTTCCAGAAGTGCGCATAGCCCCTCCTCGACTACTCCTTGTGATATGAAACCACCCGCTCTACCTCATTCTTCGACCCCAGGATCACCGGCACGCGCTGATGCAAGCCATTAGGTTCGAGATCAAGGATGCGCTCGCGCCCGGTGGAACTGGCCCCCCCCGCCTGCTCGACAATAAAACTCATTGGGTTGGCTTCGTAAAGCAGGCGTAGCTTGCCGCCCTTATCCATCAGCTTGGTGTCCAGTGGATACATGAACAAGCCGCCACGGATCAAGATGCGATGCACCTCGGCCACCATCGAGGCCACCCAGCGCATGTTGAAATCGCGACCTCTAGGACCTTCCTTGCCTTGCAGGCATTCCTCGACATAGCGCTGCACCGGGGCTTCCCAGTGACGCTGGTTGGAGGTGTTGACCGCGAATTCGTGGGTATCAGCGGGGATTTGCATGCCGGGGTGGGTCAGGTAGAACTCACCCACTTCCCGATCCAGCGTAAAGCCGTTCACGCCGTGTCCGGTGGTCAGCACGAACATGGTGGAGGAGCCATACAGCGCGTAGCCAGCGCACACCTGCTGGGTGCCCGGTTGCAGGAAGTCTTGCACAGAGGGATCCGTGACGCCATCGGGCGCGCGCAAAATGGAAAAAATGGTGCCCACAGAAATGTTGACGTTGACGTTGGAGGAACCATCCAGCGGGTCGAACAGGATCAGGTACTTGCCGCGCGGGTACTGCGCAGGTATGGCGTAGGGGTCATCCATTTCCTCGGAGGCCATGCCGGCCAGGTGACCGGCCCATTCCAGCGATCGGATAAAAAGGTCGTTGGTAATGACATCAAGCTCTTTCTGTACTTCGCCCTGAATGTTCTCGGAATCCAGGCTACCCATGGTGCCGAGCAAGGCGCCCTTGTTGACCGCATTGGCGATCTTCTTGCAGGCTGTAACAACGTCGTTCAGCAGCAGCGTGAATTCGCCCGTGGCACCGCTAAACCTTCGCTGCTCTTCGATGATGAATTGGGTGAGGGTAAGTCCGCTCATGATTAATCTTTCAGAATAGATTGAAACGACGCTGGCCGACCGCCAAAAAGGATGTCACATATTTGCCACAGAATTCTAGCATGCGCCTAGGCTGCCTCCGAAAGCGCTGGACAATTCCCGTGCCCATCCATTACAGTTCACGCTAATTGTAAAGCGGCGTAAAGACCGCGTTCCGCATTAAAATAATTTCAGAGGTTACGCATGCGTATGAATGGCACCAAGAGTTTACTCGTCGGCGTCCTGTTGGCCGGCATGCTTGGCGGATGCGCCACGCAAGGCAACAAGGATCCGCTGGAGCCCATGAACCGGGGGATCTACAAGTTCAACGATACGGTAGACAAGGCCGCCATCAAACCGGTTGCCGGTGCCTACAAGGCCGTTGTTCCCAGCCCGGTCCGTACCGGCGTGAATAACTTCTTCACCAACCTGGGCACTGTGGTCACCATCGTCAATGACCTGCTCCAGTTTAAATTCGATAAGGCCCTGACCGATACCGGTCGCTTTGCGATCAACACAACCTTCGGCATTGCCGGCTTGGTCGACGTCGCTTCGATGGACGGTATCGAAAAGCGCAATGAAGACTTCGGCCAGACCCTGGGTTACTGGGGCTGGAAAGACAGTGCCTACCTCGTTCTGCCTTTCCTTGGACCAAGCACCCTGCGTGACACAGGCGGCCTCGTATTCGATACCGCATTGATCGACCCGCTCTATTACGTCGATGATATTCCTGCGCGTAATTCGGCGATCGCGCTCAAGTTCGTCGACCGCCGTTCTCAATACCTGCCTGCCAGTGATCTGCTGGATGAAGCCGCCCTCGACCCTTACGCCTTCATGCGCGATGCCTATATGCAACGTCGCACCAACCAGATTCATGACGGCGATGCGCCGCACGAAGAATGGGATGACACAGAAATGGATGACGAACCGGCTCAACCGGCACCAGCCGTTGCCAGCGTTGAAGCAAAGTAACCATCGGTTCCAACAAAAAAGCCCCGCAATGCGGGGCTTTTTTGTTTCAGTCAGCCATCACTCGCCGGCAATCGTCATCTGCTCTATCAGCACCGAGCCGGTTTGTTTGGAACCTTGCACCAGTATATCGCTACCAACCGCGACGATTTGGCGGAACATGTCCTGCAGGTTGCCGGCGATGGTGATTTCTTCCACCGGATACTGGATCTGACCGTTTTCCACCCAGAATCCCGCCGCCCCGCGCGAATAATCGCCTGTGACCATATTGATGCCGTGGCCCAATAGTTCCGTCACCAGCAAACCCGTCCCCATCGTTTTCAGCATGGCGTCAAAATCCATGTCACCGCTCTTCAGAATCAGGTTGTGATTGCCGCCAGCATTGCCAGTCGTCACCATGCCAAGCTTGCGCGCAGAATAGCTGGCGAGCATGTAGCCCTGCAGAACACCGTCCACCACAAGATCACGCGCTTGTGTGATAACGCCCTCATTGTCGAAAGGCGCGCTCGCCAGGCCACGCAGCAGATGCGGTCGCTCGCTGATCGTGATCTGCGGAGCGAATACTTGCTTGCCCAGGCTATCCAGCAGGAAGGATGACTTGCGGTACAGGTTGCCACCAGAGATGGCTGAAACAAAATGCGATAACAGGCCCGAAGCCACGCTAGCCTCGAACAGCACCGGCACCTGTGCGGTCTTGAGGCGCTGCGCGCCAAGCCGGCGCGCGGTACGCTCACCGGCCTGGCGACCGACCAACTCTGGGGAATCAAGATCGCCGGCAGCCCTTGCCGAGGAATACCAGTAATCACGCTGCATATTGTCGCCCTCTTCGGCAATGACCGAGCAGCTCAAGGAGTGCCGAGAGGTAAAGTAACCATTGTTAAAGCCGTTGCTGTTAGCGTAGGAAAACAAACCGCCGTAGGTGGACACGCTGGCCCCTTCGGAATTGTTGATGCGGCTGTCCGTGGCCAGTGCCGCACCTTCGCAGCGTTTTGCCAGCTCAATCGCCTCATCGACGGAAATATCCCAGGGATGATAAAGATCGAGATCCGGGATATCGTGTGCCAGCAAGGCCGGATCGGCCAACCCGCAAAAATCGTCATGCGCCGTGTAGCGTGCAATGCTGCAAGCAGCCTGCACGGTGTCCTTCAATGCCTGCATCGACAAATCGGAAGTATTGGCATGGCCGCGCCGCTGCCCGAAATACACCGTGACCGACATACCCCTGTCGCGGTTGTACTCAATGGTTTCCACCTCATCCAGCCTGACCGACACATTCTGGCCGATCCCCATGCTGATTTCAGCTTCCGCGGCGGTCGCGCCCGCCGCCTGCGCCAGCTGCAGCACGTCCGCGCTCATCTGCCGCAGATCATCCAGGGAATGACTAAAACGAGGTTCGCTCACAAGAAAGGCCTTCGAAAAAAGCTGCTATCATACCGCAGCATGAACAAGACAGATGAAACCACGGACCAGGAACCACTCAGCAAAACGCGGCGCAAGGCTGCGATGCAGGAATTGCAATCGCTGGGTGAAGAGCTGATCGCGCTTAATAACTCACAGCTGGCGCAACTTGATTTGCCGGAAGTGCTGCTGGATGCCGTCAAGCAGGCGCAGCGTATTACATCCAATGGCGCCATTGCCCGTCAGCGGCAATACATCGGCCGCCTGATGCGCGAAATCGACACTGCGCCCATATCCGCCATGCTGGACAAGTGGAAGGGCCTCAATCAGGAAGAAAACGCGCACTTCCATCAGCTGGAGAAACTGCGCTCGCGCCTGCTGGAAGACGACAGCGCCCTGTCGGAGTATCTCGCAGCCCATCCTGAAGCGGACAGCCAGCAGATACGCACCCTGATCCGCAACGCTCGCAAGGAAGCCGCCGCTGGCAAACCGCCGAAAAGCAGCCGTGAATTATTCAAGCTGCTGCGCGAGCAGAGTGACCGCTAACGCGCGTTCAGCGTCACCGTCACATGCTGCTCCTGCCCCAGGCGGCTGACGACGAGGTCGGTTTTCTGGCCGGCATAGCGCTGCGCTGCCTGTGTCAATAATTCCGGCTTGCTCAACTCCGTTTCCCCAAGCCGCACCAGGGTATCGCCTTTTTGCAGCCCGGCTGCGGCGGCTGGGGAGCCCTTGATGACGGCGATGACTTCCAATCCCTTTTCCGGGAATCCAGCCTCTTTTTCCTGCTTGACATGCACTCCAAGCAAAGGGGGCGGCAACTTGACCCAATACGAAGCAAAATAGTTGTAGTACTCACGATCGAAACTCTTCAATGTTCCCTTCGGCGCATCTGGACTGACTTTTTCCTGCTGTTTTTTTGCCATCTTTTCCTTGGCCTGATCCAGCTTGACACTCGCGGGGACTTCGCCGGAGCGCGTGGTATAAACCAGCGCAAGGTCGGCATTTACCTTTTTCGCCTGCTCGGTCAGTTTTTCCGGCGGCACATCCGCCGCCTCGAATGAGGAATAACCCAACAGATCGTATCCGTCCTCAAGTAAGGTCTGGTAATCGGCAACGCGATCCTGCCCCCGATAGATTTGTGGCGTTGCTGCGATGCTGGCTGTTGGAGCTTTCATGCTGCTGACGTAATTCTTGGCGTAAGGATTGGGTAACGGTTCCTGTATCAGAGTACCGGGCGATGTGCATGCGGACAAGAAGGCAGTAAGCAACAACGGCAGGGGTCTAAGCATGGCTATTCCTTTTTTGGCATCCTGTAAGTGGATGGTATGATAAATCTTCCTTAACGCAGCCTCTGTGACAGTTCCCATGACGGAAAAATTCATCAAGATCGGATTGATATCCATCAGCGACCGCGCTTCCAGCGGGGTTTATGAAGACCAGGGCATCCCAGCACTACGGGATTGGCTAACATCAGCGCTGGTAACGCCATGGGAGCATGTGGCCCGCATCATCCCAGACGAGCAGGATGAAATCGAGGCCATGCTGCGCGACCTAGTCGATCATGAAGAATGCTCGTTGGTATTGACCACCGGCGGCACCGGCCCCGCATTGCGCGATGTCACACCGGAAGCAACACTGGCTGTCGCCGATAAGGTCATGCCCGGCTTCGGTGAACAGATGCGCCAGATCAGCCTGCAATTCGTCCCGACCGCCATCCTCTCGCGCCAAGTCGCGGTGATCCGCAAGCAAAGCCTGATCATCAACCTGCCCGGCCAGCCGAAATCCATACGCGAAACGCTGGAAGGGCTGAAGGATGCCGAGGGGAAACAATTAGTACACGGTATTTTCGCGGCGGTACCGTATTGCCTGGACCTGATCGGCGCTCCGTATATCGAAACCAACGAGGCCATGGTCAAGGCTTTCCGGCCGAAATCGGCGCAAAAACCGCAGGCATGAATCTCTCCTCTGTAGCACAAGCATGACCTCCGAATTCAACCTGATCGAACGTTTCTTCACCAAACCGGCACCGCAAGCCGTGCTGGGTGTCGGCGACGATGCCGCGCTGATGGCCGTCGGCCTGGGTATGGAGCTGGCGGTATCTACCGACATGCTGGTTTCCGGCACGCACTTCTTTCCCGATGCCGATCCGCGCAAACTCGGCTGGAAAGCCCTGGCCGTGAATGTTTCGGACATGGCAGCGATGGGCGCACAGCCGCGCTGGGCCACGCTGGCCATTGCACTCCCGCGCGCCGATGAGCCCTGGCTGTCCGCCTTCGCGGGAGGCTTTTTCGCCTGCGCCAAGGAGTTCGACATCGATCTCGTCGGCGGCGACACCACACGCGGACCGCTTAATCTTGCGGTCACCATCTTTGGCGAGATTCCGCGCGGCCAAGCCTTGCGACGTAACGGCGCACAACCGGATGACGATATCTGGGTTTCTGGCACGCTAGGCGGCGCGGCGCTGGCACTGAATACATTGCAGGGCAAGGTGGAGCTTGCCGAAGATGACGTTAGCGCTTGTCGCAGCCTGCTCGACACTCCCCAGCCTCGCGTCGAACTCGGCCTCGCACTGCGCGGCATCGCCACCAGCGCTCTGGATATTTCCGATGGCCTGCTCGGCGACCTCGGTCATATTCTTGAACGTTCCAATGTCGGCGCCGAGCTCTGCTTCGATGCACTGCCGTCACATCCGGCACTTGAGCCGCTTCTTGCCGACGAATGGGCGCAGCGCTGCCTGCTTTCCGGCGGCGACGATTATGAACTGTGCTTCACCGCTCCGCGCGCGAGGCATGATGCCATCAAGGCACTCGAGGACAGGCTTGGATTGAAGCTGAGCCGCATCGGTAAAATCACTGCCGATTCGGGGTTGCAATTACTCGATGCAGCCGGGCAACCCATGTCCAAGCCGGGGAGCGGTTATGACCACTTTGCCTGACCGCCGCTTCCTACTTCAGCATCCGGCCCACCTGCTGGCACTGGGCTTCGGCAGCGGGCTTGCGCGCGTAGCCCCCGGCACGTTCGGCACCGTTGTCGCCTTCCCTCTTTTCTACGGAATGATGGCACTCCCGACCGTATTCCACCTGCCGTTGATCGCCCTTCTTTTTGTGGCCGGCATCCCCATCTGCGGCAAAACCAGCCAGGCGCTGGGTATGGAAGACCACGGCGGTATCGTCTGGGATGAAATCGTCGCGATGCTGCTGGTGCTGGAATTCACGCCACGCACCTGGCCGTGGTGGGCCGCGGCCTTTGTGCTGTTCCGGTTGTTCGATATCTGGAAGCCCTTCCCCATCCGCCTGTGCGACACCCGCCTGAAAGGCGGTTTCGGCGTGATGTTCGACGATCTGCTGGCGGCGATTTACGCCATCCTCACGCTTTATGCACTGCAATGGCTGACGATCCACTTGTAACCCTCGCGGCACAGCTCGGCACCACGCTCACCCAGCGCGGGTGGACCATCGCGCTTGCCGAATCGTGCACCGGCGGCATGGCGTCGCAATACATCACCGCCATTCCAGGTAGCTCAACCAGCTTCGAGCGCGGCTTCGTCACTTACAGCAACAGCGCCAAGATCGAACTGCTCGACGTCAGCCCGGAAATCCTGGAGCGCTGCGGCGCCGTGAGTGAGGAAACTGCGCTCGAAATGGCGAAGGGCGCGCTCGCTCATAGCCATACGCAACTCACCGGCGCCATCACCGGCATCGCCGGGCCGGACGGCGGCACGCCGGACAAGCCCGTCGGCATGGTTTGTTTCGCCTGGGCCGGACCGGACGGCTCGCTGCATAGCGAAACGCATCACTTCCAAGGCGATCGCGATGCGATACGCCGCCAGTCGGTTGAAACCCTATTCAAAGGACTGCTCCGGCTGGCCAATGGTGCGACTTGACCGCTCTCCCCGGCTCGCCTGTAAAATCGACGCCATGCATCGCCTGAACTTCGCCCACCACTCACCAACTATTTCTCGCTCGCGGCCCTGACGGATGTACGAGCAGCTTCCCGTCAGAACCTCTACCCGCTACGATCTGGCGCTGCCGTCGGACGACGACAGTCTGATCGAACGCGGCTTGGCTGCGCTGAACGCCAACCGGGAAACGCTCGACGAAGAAATTTACCTGAAAGCACGCCCGCAATTCCTCGAAATCGCCCGTCCGTTGCTGCTCCGGAATCTGGCCTACAACGACTTCGTCAAAATGTTTTTCCGGGAAGTGATCGAGAAATTCGGCGACGGCGTGAAGCCCTACGCGATCCGCTTCACCAAGGAGTGCGAAGCTGAATTCGCTCAACGCGATCGGAATAAAGAACAACGAAGGAAGCCATCCAATCTGGTAAACAGCACCAACCGGACCCGACAGGACGAGCGCTACCGCGTGGCACGCACAGTGTTCGACCGTGAAACGGCGTTTGGCAACTGGCAACTGGGCAACCCGGCGATTGCCTCGGCTCTGGCTGCGTTCCGCCAACTGGCAGACGAGCAATACGAACAAGCCTATTATCCGCTTTCGGTACTGATACGCGCCGGGCGCAGGGCCGAGGAAGACCTGGCCCAATCACAGCATCTGGCGCAGCTGGCATTCGAATGGAGCCTGGCCCGACAGACCGACGATGATGTAGAGCGCTGGTGCGACCTGGGCGACATGTACAAAAACGGCCACGGCGTTGCACAGGATTTCAGACAGGCCGAAGCCTGGTACCGCAGGGCAGCAGAACTGGGCGACCGGCGCGGCATGTGGGCACTGGGTCTGTGCATCTACGATTGCGACGGCGATGCCAGCCGCAACGAGGAAGCACTGGAATGGATGGGACAAGCCGCCGCTCAGGGCGGACCTTTCCTGCAATGCTGGCTGGGCGACTTCTACCGCATGAACGGGCGCCATGAAGAAGCCCTGCACTGGTACGGGCAAGCCGCCGCTCAGGATGACAAGGAAGGCCTGTTCAAGCTGGGCACGATGTACGAAGAAGGCAACGGCGTGCCGAAGGACGGCGATGCGGCAACGTTCTGGTACCGCAAAGCGGCAAAACAAGGACATGCCGAGGCGCAATGGCAGCTCGGCCAGATGCACGAATTCGATGGCTACTGAACCCGACGACTACCTGCTGGCACTGCCCGAGGAACAGGAGCTCCAGCGCCTGGAAACCGAGCAATCCGAACTCGAGGAGCAAGTCGCCCAGGCCGAACTGGCGCTTGAAGTTGCCAAGACTGAAACCGAGCGTTTCCGCCACCGTTATTACGAAGCCGTCGGCCGCCTGTATGCCGAGCTGGACGAGCTCGACGCGCAGATCGCCTATGAACGCATGCTGCACGCACCCGGCGACCCTGTTGCCCAGACCCAGGCCCAAACTGCCCAAGCCCGTGCCGAAAAGTCTGCCGAGGAAGCCGGGCTGGTCGGCGCACGACCCGAACCGCCGCCCGACACGACACCTGAACTCAAGCAGCTTTATCGCAAGGCCACACGCTTGATGCATCCCGACCGCGCCACAACCGAGTCCGAACGTCTGCGCCGCACCGAGCTGATGTCGCGGGTTAATCGCGCCTACGAACGCGGTGACATAAGAGCCATCGAAACATTGATCAGGGAATTCGGCCACGATCCGGAAGCCATCGAAGGCGAGGACGTAGCGTCCCGCATCGTAAAAACGATACGCCGCATCGCCCAACTGCGTCGCCGCCTGGGAGAGGCTCAACACGAACTCAAGGCGCAACAGAAAGCCAGTACTTACAAACTCAAGAAAACCATCGAAACTGCTGAAGCCATGGGCGGCGACCCGCTCGGCGACCTGACGCGGCAACTGGCGCAGTCCATCGCCGAACGGCGAATACAGCTGGCAATCGTCAGACAGCGCGCCTAGGCGTTAAATCCCGAGTAATGGGGCAGAACCATCCTTACCTTACCTCCTGATTTATGAAATAATTCATGATTTTTTAGAGCAGAGGATTCGAGATGGACGAAAACAAGAGCAAAGCGCTGGCCGCAGCCCTGTCGCAAATCGAAAAACAGTTCGGCAAAGGCTCCATCATGCGCATGGGCGACGGCAACGTCGCACCGGATCTCGAAGTCGTTTCGACCGGTTCGCTCGGCCTCGATCTCGCTCTCGGCGTTGGCGGCTTGCCGCGCGGCCGCATCGTTGAAATCTACGGTCCGGAATCGTCCGGCAAGACCACGCTGACCCTGCAAGTCATTGCCGAAATGCAGAAGCTCGGCGGCGTTGCCGCCTTTATTGATGCCGAACATGCACTCGATCCGCAATATGCGCAAAAACTGGGTGTGAACGTCGGCGACCTGCTGATTTCCCAGCCCGATACCGGCGAACAGGCTCTGGAAATCTGCGACATGCTGGTGCGCTCCGGCTCTGTGGATATCGTCGTGGTCGACTCCGTTGCCGCGCTGACACCCAAGGCCGAAATCGAAGGCGAAATGGGCGACTCGCACATGGGCCTGCAGGCCCGCCTGATGTCGCAGGCCTTGCGCAAGCTCACCGCCAACATCAAGCGCGCCAATACGCTGGTGATTTTCATCAACCAGATCCGCATGAAGATCGGCGTGATGTTCGGCAACCCAGAAACCACCACCGGCGGCAACGCGCTCAAGTTCTACGCCTCCGTGCGCCTCGACATACGCCGCACGGGCGCAATCAAGAAGGGCGACGAAGTCATCGGCTCCGAAACCCGCGTCAAGGTGGTCAAGAACAAGGTCGCGCCTCCGTTCAAGCAAGCGGAATTCGATATCCTGTACGGCGAAGGCATTTCGCTCGAAGGCGAAATCATCGAAATGGGCGTCAACCTGAAACTGGTCGAAAAATCCGGCGCCTGGTACAGCTACAAGGGCGAAAAAATCGGCCAAGGCAAGGACAACGCTCGCGAATATCTCAAGGAACATCCGGAGGTTTCCAAGGAAATCGAAGGCAAGATTCGTGCGCACTCCAGCAAAGCCGCTGTATTGCAAGTTGCGCCGGTGATGGATGAGGAAAGCGACGCCTAGCCTGCGGGAACGCGCGCTGGGTTATCTCACCCGGCGCGAGTATTCGCGTCAGGAATTACACCGCAAGTTACTGCCCTACGCGGGAGAAGAAGACCTCGATGGCCTGCTGGATGAGTTCAGCAAGCGCGGCTGGATTTCCGATGTGCGCTATGTCGACCAGATGGTGCATGCCCGCAAAGGCAAGTATGGCAGCCTGAAAGTGGCGCACGAACTGCGTGCGCAAGGTGTTGCCGAAGAGCTGGTCGATAAGGCAGTAAAAGAAGTACGCGGTGAAGAGCTGGAAACCGCTCGCAATTTATGGCGCAAGAAATTCGGCGCCCAACCCGACAGCCGCGAGGAGTGGGCGAGGCAGGCAAGATTCCTGCAAAGCCGCGGTTTCGGCATGGATACGATCAAGGCCGTGCTGCGCGGCGAACCGGATGACGAGTAAGACTTTGCAGGCGATAACGCCTGCGCAACATTAAAGACACAGATGAACAGCAAACAGATACGACAGGCATTTCTCGACTTTTTCGCCTCCAAGGGGCATACCGTCGTCGCCTCCAGCTCGCTGGTGCCGGCGGGCGACCCCACCCTGCTTTTCACCAACGCGGGGATGAACCAGTTCAAGGACGTTTTCCTCGGCTTCGACAAACGCCCTTACACCCGCGCGGCAAGCAGCCAGAAATGCGTGCGCGCCGGCGGCAAGCACAACGACCTGGAAAACGTGGGCTACACCGCGCGCCACCATACCTTCTTCGAAATGCTGGGCAACTTCAGCTTCGGCGATTACTTCAAACGCGATGCGATTAAATACGCTTGGGAACTGCTCACCGTCGTGTTCAAGATTCCCGCCGACAAGCTGACCGTCACGGTCTACGCCGAGGACGACGAAGCCTACGATATCTGGGCGAACGAAATCGGCGTGCCGAAAGAACGTATCATCCGCATCGGTGACAACAAGGGCGCGCGCTACGCCTCGGATAACTTCTGGATGATGGGCGACACCGGCCCTTGCGGCCCTTGCACCGAAATCTTCTACGACCACGGCGCGCACATCCCCGGCGGCCCGCCCGGCAGCCCGGATGAAGACGGCGACCGTTTCATCGAAATCTGGAACAACGTGTTCATGCAGTTCAACCGCGACGAGGCCGGCGTGATGCATCCGCTGCCCAAGCCGTCCGTGGATACCGGCATGGGTCTGGAGCGCATCGCCGCCGTACTGCAAGGCGTGCATGCCAACTACGAAATCGATCTGTTCCAGAGCCTGATCAAGGCCGCCGCGCGCGAAACGAATACAGCCGACCTCGACAGCCCGTCGCTCAAAGTGCTGGCCGACCACATCCGCGCCTGCTCCTTCCTGATCGCCGATGGCGTGATCCCCGGCAATGAAGGCCGCGGCTACGTGCTGCGCCGCATCATTCGCCGCGCGATCCGCCACGGCTACAAGCTGGGCGCGCGTGCCGCGTTCTTCCACAAGATGGTGCCGGATCTGGTCGCGGAAATGGGCGAAGCCTATCCCGAGCTCAAGACCGGCGAAAAACGCGTCATGGATGTGCTGCGCCAGGAAGAGGAGCGTTTCTTCGAAACCATCGCCCACGGCATGGAAATCCTGGAAACCGAACTCGCCGGCATGGCGGCCTCCGGCAATACCGTATTCAACGGCGAAACCGCGTTCAAGCTGCACGACACCTACGGCTTCCCGCTGGACCTCACCGCCGACATCTGCCGCGAGCGGAATGTCACGGTCGATTCCGCCGCGTTCGACGCCGCGATGGCGCGCCAGAAGGAACAGGCCCGCGCTGCCGGCAAGTTCAAGATGGCCGCCAACCTGGAATACGACGGCCAGCCGACGACCTTCCATGGCTACGAAAAACTGGAAGCCACCGCAAACGTGCTGGCGCTGTACAAGGATGGCGTTGCCGTTACTGAGCTGAACGAAGGCGACATCGGCGTCATCGTGCTCGACCACACGCCGTTTTATGCCGAATCCGGCGGCCAGGTCGGAGATCGCGGCGAACTGCGCGGCGACAACGGCATATTCGCGGTGGAGGACACCCAGAAAATCCAAGCCAGTGTGTTCGGTCATCACGGCGTGCTGAAGACCGGCAAGCTCGTCGTCGGCAATCCGATTACTGCCCGCGTCGATACGCAGGCCCGCGCCGCGACCATGCGCAACCACTCCGCGACTCACCTGATGCACAAGGCGCTGCGCGAAGTGCTGGGCGATCATGTGCAACAGAAGGGTTCGCTGGTCGATGCCGACAAGACCCGTTTCGATTTCGTGCACAACGCACCGATGACGGACGAGGAAATCCGCAAGGTCGAACAGATCGTCAACGCCGAAATCATGGCCAATGCTGCCACCGAAGCGCGCGTGATGGACATCGAATCCGCGCAGAAGACCGGCGCGATGATGCTGTTCGGCGAAAAGTACGGTGACGAAGTGCGCGTGCTGGACATCGGTTCTTCCCGCGAACTCTGCGGCGGTACGCACGTGAGCCGTACCGGTGACATCGGCTTTTTCAAGATCATCGGCGAGTCCGGCGTAGCCGCCGGCGTTCGCCGCGTTGAGGCCACCACCGGCGAAGGTGCGCTCAAGCTGGTGCAGGCACAGCAAGCGTTGCTGTCCCAGGCCGCGAGCGAATTCAAGGCACCGGCACATGAGCTGCCGGCCAAGATCGCGCAGGTGATGGATAACGTCAAGGGGCTGGAAAAAGAGCTGGCACGGCTGAAGTCCAAGCTGGCTTCCAGCCAGGGCGATGACCTTGCCGGGCAGGCCGTGGACGTAGCTGGCATCAAGGTGCTGGCTGCAACACTCGAAGGTGCCGATGCGAACGCATTGCGCGAGACCATGGACAAACTCAAGGACAAGCTCAAATCCGCCGCCATCGTGCTGGCTTCGGTCAACGATGGCAAGGTCAGCCTGGCGGCCGGCGTCACTGCCGACCAGACGAGCAAGATCAAGGCTGGCGAGCTGGTGAACTTCGTCGCCCAGCAGGTAGGCGGCAAGGGCGGCGGCAAGCCGGACATGGCGATGGCAGGCGGCACCGATGCAAGCAAACTGCCGCAGGCTCTGGCTGGCGTGACAGGCTGGGTAACCGAAAAACTGTCCTAGACTTCAATTAACGACTAACGACTGATCACTTAATTTATGGCACTTATCGTACAGAAATACGGCGGCACTTCCGTCGCCAATCCGGAACGCATCCGCAATGTCGCGCGCCGCGTGGCGCGCTACAAGGCACTTGGGCATCAGGTGGTAGTGGTGGTCTCCGCGATGTCGGGCGAAACCAACCGACTGATCGGGCTCGCCAAGGAAATCATGCCGGAGCCGGACCCGCGCGAACTGGACGCGATGGTCGCCACCGGTGAGCAAGTCACCATCGCGCTGACCGCAATGGCGCTGATGGACATGGGCATCAAGGCCAAAAGCTACACCGGCGCCCAAGTGCGCATCCTGACCGACGACGCGTTCAACAAGGCACGCATCCTCAGCATCGACGAAGACAACATCCGCAACGACCTCAACACCGGTCATGTGGTCGTGGTCGCCGGTTTCCAGGGCGTGGACGAGCACGGCAACATCACCACCCTCGGCCGCGGCGGCTCGGATACTACAGGCGTGGCACTGGCGGCGGCTTTAAAAGCCGACGAATGCCAGATTTATACCGACGTCGACGGCGTTTACACCACAGACCCGCGCATCGTCCCCGAAGCGCGTCGTCTCAGCACCATTACTTTCGAGGAAATGCTGGAACTGGCGAGCCAGGGCTCCAAGGTGCTGCAAATCCGCTCGGTCGAGTTCGCCGGCAAATACAAGGTCAAACTGCGCGTGCTTTCCAGCTTTGAAGAAGAAGGCGATGGCACGCTGATTACATTCGAGGAAGAAGACAACATGGAACAACCCATCATCTCCGGTATCGCATTCAACCGCGATGAAGCCAAGGTCACCGTACTCGGCGTACCTGACCGTCCCGGCATTGCCTATCAAATCCTGGGCCCGATCGCCGATGCCAACATCGACGTCGACATGATCATCCAGAACGTCGGTGCCGATGGCACCACCGACTTCACCTTCACGGTGCACAAGAACGAACTGAACAAGGCGCTGGCCATCCTCAAGGACAAGGTGCAAGGCCACATCGGCGCGCGTGAGATCACCGGCGACGACAAGATCGCCAAGGTTTCTGTAGTCGGCGTCGGCATGCGTTCGCACGTCGGCATCGCCAGCGAGATGTTCCGCACGCTGGCCGAGGAAGGCATCAACATCCAGATGATCTCCACTTCGGAAATCAAGATTTCCGTCGTCATCGACGAAAAATATCTGGAATTGGCCGTACGTGTGCTGCATAAGGCGTACGAACTGGAAAACGCCGCATAATCGTTTGATTTTTTGAGGCCGCGCGGGTATCCTTACGGCCTTTCGCGGAGAGATGGCCGAGAGGTCGAAGGCACTCCCCTGCTAAGGGAGCATACGGGCATAAAACCTGTATCGAGGGTTCGAATCCCTCTCTCTCCGCCACCTGTTTCAGCAAAAAAGCGCCTTTCGGGGCGCTTTTTTGTTTTTGCTATTTCTCGCCCAGCACCTCCAGCAATCTTCGTTTCAACTCCCGCGCTGCCAGAGCATAGCCGCCGTCACTGCCATCCACGAAATGGAGATGATTGCCGGTGTAGGACTGGACGATGCAGGTAACCAGCGCCTCGCGCGATTTCTGTAGCCCATACACCAACCGATGTTCGCGGTACTCTTCTTCAAGAAACGCCTGCAACCTGGCTGCCTGGCTTTCGCTGCCGTCCATGATCATGCGCAGCATGCCGTCGAATTTGCGGAAGTCGGAGTTCTGCACGAGTTCGTCGCGATAACGACTCCATTTAACCGACTCGGTATCCATGTTGCGTGCGAAGAGTATGCGGCCGGCAAGATTTTGCAGCAGCATGCGCATCAGATAAGCGCAGCGTTTCCGCCAGCCCGTGCCTGCCGAACGGACACGCCACTCGTGCGCCAGCAATCGAGGATCGAATGTCAGCCGCATGCGGTCGCTGCGCAGGGGATGGTAATGCATCACGTCGCCGTAGATTTCCTGGATCTGCTGCTGCAAACGCTGATAAGTCGCGAGATTGGCATCGGCATCCGGTGAAATCGCCGCCACCAGCAGCGAAAGTTTGTGATCGTAAAAACTGGGCACGCCTTGCCAGCGGCACTCGAATCCTTCGAAACTAGCGATTGCAGGCCCCTCCGTCTCGACCACCTTCAACGCACCCGGCATGCCGTACTGCTTGACGTGCCTTTCCGCCTCTTCCCAGCCTCGGCCGGACAATGCAGGCTGTGTCATATGCGGCGACAACCTCACCTTTGCCAGCCTTACCCAGTACCCCTGCTTTGTCAGTTCACTCACCTGGACCAACCCAACGCGCAAATCCAACCCGAAACTCGCACGAGCAAGCCGCTGGGCGCCGCGCAATGCGCAGATCACCCGCTCGCGCAGCATTTCCGGAATCGCAAACGTAGCACCGTCGCCGCCGAACACAAACGGCAAGTCGATAGCGCGATCGACATTCGTCACCGCCGCGATACAGGCGACGCCCACCGTATTGACCTTCTTGTAGGCGCCGGACTCGATGGCCTGCGTCGAGCCTGCGACGTCGGCAATCACAATCCACCAGTCATCGGGAAGATCGGCATGCAGCCGCCCCTCCGTGGCTTCGGCAAAGGAAGGGAGCGGTGGAAGATCGTGGTAGAAATTAACCGACGCGTAACCGGGCAACGAGGAATCGGCAAGCGTCATTTACGACTCATCCACCTTGCCACGCAACGCCTTGATACGCCCGCGCTGAACCTTGCCTTCCACCCGCTTGCGTTGCGAACTGCGAGTGGGGCGCGTTGCCCGTCGTTGGACTGGCACTTCGGCGGCCTTGCTTACCAACGCATGCAGACGCGCAATCGCATCCTCCCGGTTCAACTCCTGGCTACGATAGCGCTGGGCCTTGATGATGACGATACCTTCGGCAGTAATGCGGTGATCGCGCATGGCGAGCAACCGCTCCTTGATTTCATCAGGCAGCGATGAAGCACAAACATCAAATCGCAAGTGTATTGCGCTGGAAACCTTGTTGACATTCTGCCCGCCCGCGCCTTGTGCCCGGATGGCAGTGATCTCGATTTCGTTATCGGGAATGAGGATGTCGTCAGCCATATCACGCATATTGCCACAGAGATTCGACAATGACTGCAGCCTGGCTAATTGAGAAAACGGTGTCGTTAAGCACGCGTTAAGCCGCGGGGCGTATTAATCACCTTATGGCTCTACCATCAATACGATATACAGGAAAGGAAGGATCATGGTAACGATCGATGACTATGACATGCGCTGCGTCGGCCTGTCATGCAAGCGCTCCAGCCGGTGTCAAAGGCATTACACGAAGGAGGACCAGCTGATGCCATGGACCCCGGTGGCTTTCAATGTCTGCCAGGTTCAGGAACAGAATCAGTTCATACCAATCTCGCCGTCGGCAAAGGCCAAGCTTCCTACGCGGGGCTAATCCTGCTCGTCGAGTGCGGCAGGTTCGGCGCTGAAGAAAGCTTCGACTTCCGTGATGTCTCGCGTGCGCTTCATCGGCGGCAAACTCTGCCAGATCTTTCGCCCGTAATGCTTCTCCACGATCCGCGGATCACAGATCATCAGTACCCCGCGATCCGTTTCGTCGCGAATCAGTCGTCCGGCGCCCTGCTTGAGCGTAATCACGGAATACGGCAACTGGTATTCCATAAAGGCGTTCTTGCCCTCGGCGTTCATCTTGTCGATGCGCGCGGCCAGTACCGGATCGTCCGGCGGTGCGAAGGGCAGCTTGTCGATCACCACCAGCGACAGTGCCTCGCCGCGCACGTCCACACCCTCCCAGAAACTTTGCGAACCGACCAGCACGGCGTTGCCCAGTTTGCGAAAGCGGTCCAGCAATTCGGTGCGCGAGCTCTCGCCCTGCATCAGGAGCGGGTAATCAATGCCTTCCCGTTCGAAGGCATCCTTGAGCAGCGCATAAATTTCGCGCATCGCGCGCAGGCTCGTACACAAGATAAACGCACGCCCACGGCTGGCCTTGATCGCCGGCAGCGCCGTGGCAGCTACTGAAGGTACGTAGCCTGGGCTGTTCGGCGCGGGCATGCCCTGCGGCACATACAGTACCGACTGCGTGGGATAATCGAAAGGGCTGTCCCAGCGCGCGGTAATCGCTTCCGGCAGGCCCATCTGGCCGAGGTAATGACCAAAATCGCTTTTGACGGCGAGCGTCGCGGAAGTGAATATCCAGGCGCGCGGATGGCCTTCCATTTGCTTGCCGAAGATTTCAGCGATGGAGAGCGGCGTCGCGTGCAATTGAACCGACTGGGTAAAAACTTCTACCCAGCGCACCAGGTTGGCGTCCGTGCCGGCACGCCAGCTTTTCAACTGGGCTTCGAGTGCAAGTGCACGCTGCCAGCAGTTTTCCAGCGCCGGATCGCGCTCCGCCTGCGTTTCCAGCACGGCGGCGAGTGCCTTGAGTTTTTCCGCCATGACATCGAAGGCATCATTGAAGCCATTGCGCTCCAGCGCTTTCTGCACCGGCATGCGCGCGCCGTCCAGACCGAACACCAAACGGAAATCGCGCACCGCTTTTTCCAGCGAGGCGGTGGCTTCGGGCAAGGCGACGCAATCCTTGGCGCTGGTCAGGTATTCGGCATGCGCGTCGCGCGCCAGGTCCATGATCTGGCTGGTGGAAACGTCCTCGCCAAAGAACAGGCCCGCAGTCTCGGGCAACTGGTGCGCCTCGTCGAAGATTACCGTGTTGGCCGCCGGGAGCAATTCGGAAACGCCCTCGTCGCGCAACATCACGTCGGCGAAGAACAGGTGATGGTTGACCACCACCACGTCCGCTGCCAGCGCACGTTTGCGCGCTTCCATGACAAAGCACTCCTTGTGGTAAGCGCATTCCTGACCAATGCAGTTGTCGCGCGTGGAGGTCACCGCCGGCCAGATGGTGGCGTTTTCAGGCACTTCGGAGAGCTCACTCTTGTCGCCGGTGGAGCTCGATTTGGCGAAATTGCGGATGACATGTACGTAGCCCGCGTCTTCGCGGTTGAGGAAGCGCCCTTCGTTGGCGGCGCGTTCCAGATGAAAATGGCAAACGTAATTGGCGCGGCCCTTCAGCATTGCCACCGTGACCGGCACTTTGAGCGCGTCGCGCACCGCTGGCAGGTCGCGGTTGAACAACTGGTCCTGCAAGGTCTTGGTGCCGGTGGAAACGATCACTTTGCCGCCGGAAAGCAGCGCCGGAACAAGATAGGCGAAGGTCTTGCCGGTGCCCGTCCCGGCCTCCGCTACCAGCACGCGACAATGGTCGATGGCATCGGCGATGGCCTGCGCCATCTCTACCTGCTGCGCACGCGTGCGATAGCCGGGAATGGTCTCGGCCAATGCGCCGTCGGAAGCGAAAATATGGGAAATGTCCGTCATGCAGGAAAGTGGTTTGGCATGCTACTCAGAATGGTGCATATTACCATCTGGCAGATTGGGAGGTCTTATGGAACAAGAAGCAAGCATCGCCCTGCTGATTGACGCAGACAACAGCCCCGCTTCGAAAATCGACGAAATCGTCGACGAGCTCGCCAAATACGGCGTGATCAATATCCGCCGCGCTTACGGCAACTGGAAAAGCACGACACTCAGAAGCTGGGAAAACGTGTTGCATGACTACGCCATCCAGCCCATCCAGCAATTCGATTACTCCAAGGGCAAGAACGCCACCGATATCGCCATGGCCATCGACGCGATGGATCTGCTCTATACCCAGCGTCTCGACGGTTTCTGCCTGGCTTCCAGCGACTGTGACTTCACGCCGCTGGTGATGCGTCTGCGTGCCAGCGGGGTCAAGGTATTCGGCTTCGGCGAAAAGAAAACGCCGGAGCCTTTCGTCAATGCCTGTTCGAAATTTCTTTACCTAGAGCAATTGGGAACAGCGGAAGCCGCACCCGAAATAATTGTTCAGGAAACCGCGCCCGGCCTTGTGCAGAAACCAACAGAAACTTCAGCCAGCACCCCACTCACCCCACCCCCACCGAGCTTCCCCGCCGCCAAGCAGTCTTCCAAAGAGCTCAAAGGCAACCAGCGTCTGGTCAACATGCTGCACAAGGCAGTGGAGGCCGCTGCCGATGAAGAAGGCTGGGCGGGCTTGGGTGCGGTAGGCTCCCACATCTCCAAACAGGCGTCTTTTGACTCACGCAATTTCGGCTATTCCAAACTCTCGGACCTGATTACCGCAATCGGATTGTTTGAAGTGCGCAAAAAAGAGAAGAGTCTGTATGTGCGTGACAAAAAATTCGGCAAGCAAGGGGATGCGCAGCAATCAGTGGATTGAAGCTGCACAAAAAGAGCCTATTTCAGTAGTATTCATCCCCCGCGTTGAGCCCGGGTGTGGATGGATGCAAGGCGCGACGCGCAGCCAATGGTCGTTCCATTGGCAAGGGGTGCAACGCCGCAGACGCCAGACCCGGACTCAACCCACAGGGCCGGCTGACTGCGGGCGCATTGCCGCGTTGCGGGTTGCTTGTGGAGAATGACTACACTGCGCAGCCCGCGCCTTGCACTGCATCCCGCAGCCAGCCGGCGCGGGGGATGAATACTACTGAAATAGGCTCTAAGGCCGCTTCAGTCGAAGTCGACGCTTTCCACCAGACGTTGCTCGAGCACTTGCAGCAACTGCCGCTTTTGCGCGTCCGGCATGGTAGACCACGCAGCAATTTCATCGCGGGTACGCAGGCAACCTGCGCATACCTCTGCCTCGTCATCCATGCGGCAAACCCCGATGCACGGAGATGAGACTAGACCGAGATCAGACATTTTCAAACTCCAAGCATTTCTGCCGCATGGCGGCGCGTCGTTTCCGTAATTTCCATACCGCCCAGCATGCGGGCGATTTCCTCGATGCGCTCAACCGGGTCCAGCGGCTCGATGCGGCTCAGCGTGCTGCCGTTGGCGACAGACTTGCTGACGCGCAAATGGCGCACGCCTTGCGCAGCGACCTGCGGAAGGTGAGTAATTACTAGCACCTGGCGCGAAGCCCCAAGTGATTGCAGCAGCTGGCCGACCACTTCGGCCACGCCGCCGCCGATGCCGACATCCACTTCGTCGAAAATCATTGTCGGCGTTGCGCCTTGCTGCGCGGTAATCACACGGATGGCAAGACTGATACGCGACAGTTCGCCGCCGGACGCCACTTTCGCCAGCGAGCGCGGCGGTACTCCCGCGTGACCGGCAACGAGAAATTCCACCTGTTCCAAACCGTGAGCAGTACCTTCGGGCAAAGCCTCCAGCGCCACAGCAAAGCTGCCGCCGGACAACGCGAGGCGTTGCATTTCGGCGCTGACCAGCTTGCCCAGTTCGGCAGCGGCCTTCTTGCGACCAGCGCTCAGTTCGGTGGCCAGTTTCACGTACTGTTCGCGGGCGGCCGACTCTTCCTTAGCCAGCACTCCATTGTCCCCGACGCCATCCAGCTCCGCCATACGCTGCTGCCATTTGACCAGCAGTTCCGGCAGCTCCTCCGGCCGAACGCGGTGTTTGCGCGCGGCAGCATGGACGGCCTGGATGCGGGATTCGACTTCGTTCAACCGCTCCGGGTCGAGTTCGGCGCGGTTCAGGTATTTATTCAGGAATCGATCGGCTTCCTCGATCTGGATCGCGGCGACATCCAGGCTGTCCAGCGCCTCCTGCATCGCTGGATCGTATTCGCTCAATTCCTGCAATTTATGCTGCGCGGTATGCAACTGGCGCAGCACGGAGGCTTCGTTCTCCGCCAGCAGCTCGCGGCACTCCTCGCCACCGGCGAGCAGGCTCGCGGCGTGCGCAAGGCGGCTGTGCTCCTGCTGCAAGGTTTCCCACTCTTCCGCCGACGGATTAAGTTGGGCAAGTTCGCGTACCTGGTCGCGCAGTTCGGCGAGCTCTTCGGCGTAAGCCGCGGCATTGCGCTCCATTTCGCTACGTTTTTCATGCAGTTCGCGCCAGCGCTTGTGAGCGATCACTACTTGCGCGGCCAAAGCGGACGTGCCGCCGAAATCATCGAGAAGCACGCGCTGACTGGCGGTTTTGAGTAGCGAGTGATGGGCGTGCTGGCTATAGATATCAACGAGGAAATCGCCGGCCTCGCGCAATTGCTGCATGGTTGCGTTAAAACCGTTGATGAAGGCGCGCGAGCGGCCATCGGCATAAACAATGCGCCGCATAAGGCAGGCCCCGTCGTCTCCCGCCAGTTCGTTGTCTTTGAGCCAGGCATGCAGAGCCGGCAGATCGGCCACGGAGAATTCGGCGCTGATTTCGGCTTTTTCGCAGCCCTGGCGCACCAGCCCTGACTCTCCCCGCTCGCCCAGCGCCAGCGACAGGGCATCGATCAGGATCGATTTGCCCGCGCCGGTTTCGCCTGTGAGGACGGTAAACCCAGCGCCGAACTCAAGATCGAGCCGGTCAACGATGACGAAATCACGTAAGGAAAGCGAACGCAGCATAATTCCGGCGTTTATCCCCAGTGCAGTTTTTCACGCAACATCGCGTAGTGGCTATGACCGCGCGGATGCAGCAGCGTGACGGTTTTTTCGAGACGCTGCACAACCACCTTGTCCCCGGGATGCAAGTCAGAATGCAGCTGCCCGTCGAAATGCACGCGGGCATCGTCGGCATGCAGCAGAGTGATTTCGACTCTGCTGGCGCTGTTGATCGCGAAAGGACGGTTGGACAAGGTGTGCGGGCAGATCGGTACCAGCGCGATGGCTTCCAGCGTCGGATGCAGGATGGGGCCGCCGGCCGACAGCGCATAGGCAGTGGTGCCGGTGGGCGTAGCCAGGATCAGGCCGTCGGAACGCTGGCGATGGACGAATTCCCCGTCGATGGTCAGTTCCAGTTCGATCAGGCGCACCGTGGCGGCCTTGCTGACCACCACGTCATTCAAGGCGCGGCCTTCGCTTGCGATTTTGCCGTCGCGCACGACGGAGGCGCCGAGCAGCATGCGCTGCTCCTGTACGTACTCGCCGTCCAGGATGCTGGCGACATTTTGCAGCATGGATTCCGTGGTAAGGTCCGCCAGGAATCCGAAACGGCCACGATTGACGCCGACCAGCGGAATGCCGTGATCCACCAGGCTGCGCGCAACTGTCAGCATAGTGCCGTCGCCGCCAAGCACGACTGCCAGCCCGGCATGCGCGCCGATATCGGCCATCGGTACCGTACGATAACCCTGAATATCGAAAAATGCCGCAGTGTTATCCTCAATCAGCACGCCGACCCCGCGTTCGCTCAAAAAACGCGCCAGCGCCAGCACGTATTCGCGGATTTCGGGATTGGTGATTTTGCCGATCAGGGCGATGTGGTGGAATGCATCCTTCATGGCCGCATTAAACCACAGAAGCACACCTCGAAAAAGATTTGCAGCAGCGGTGGAACTCGAACCTGTCGCGGCGATTCCAAGATTCGCTTGGTCAATGATCGAATCCTTCTCATGCCGGCTGCAACAATCTTGGGAAACACCTTGCGGCGCATTGCCCGCCAACGGCTCTTGCCTCATAATTCAGGCATGATGCGCTCCACCCCGTACCCCGTGATCACTCTCCTTTCCGCTGCTGTATTTTCAAGCCGCGCCCACTGATAACCATGCTGGAAAAACGCGCCCAAATTCTGCTGAAAACCCTGGTCGAGCACTACATCAGCGACGGCCAACCGGTGGGGTCGCGTACGCTGTCCAAATGCTCGGGGCTCGACCTCAGCCCGGCCAGCATCCGCAATGTGATGTCGGACCTGGAGGAACTGGGGTTCATCACCAGCCCGCACACCTCGGCCGGACGCATTCCGACGCACCGTGGCTACCGTATGTTCGTGGATACGCTGCTCACGGTACAACCCTTGCACCAGGATGAAATCAAGCGGCTCGAACACAAGCTTTCGTCTCCCGATCCGCAGGAACTGATTTCCTCGGCAGCCGGAGTGCTTTCCAACCTGACGCAATTCGCCGGCCTGGTGATGATCCCCAAGCGCAAGAGCATTGCTTTCCGCCAGCTCGAGTTCCTGCCGCTGTCCGACAAGCGTATCCTGCTGATCATCGTCACCACCGACGGTAACGTGCAGAACCGCATCATCGTCGCCGACCGCAACTACAGCCCGTCGGAACTAACGCAGGCGGCCAATTTCTTCAACCAGCACTATGCCGGCAGCACCTTTGAGGATGTGCAGCGCAAACTGCACGAAGAGTTGAGGCAGATGCAGACGGACATGACCCGGCTGATGACCGCCGCGCTGGAAGCCAGCAGCAAGGCGCTGACGGAAGACGAGGACAACGTGGTGATCTCGGGCGAACGCAACCTGTTACAGGTGGACGATCTCTCCACCAACGTCACTTCGCTGCGCAAACTGTTCGAAGTATTCGAACGGCGTACCACCCTGCTGCAACTGCTGGATACCAGCCAGAAAGCAACCGGCGTGAATATCTTCATCGGCGGCGAATCCGGCCATATCCCGCTGGACGAATGCAGCGTGGTCACCGCCCCTTACGAGGTCGACGGCCAAGTCGTCGGCACGCTGGGCGTGATCGGCCCGACGCGCATGGCCTACGAGCGCGTGATTCCCATCGTGGACATCACCGCAAAACTTCTTTCCAACGCGCTCTCGAATCACTAATGGCCTATTTCAAACCCGAACCGTCCTACCAGCACGGCTCGCCCGCGCGTATTGGCATCCTGCTGCTCAACCTGGGCACACCGGCCGCGCCCACAGCCAAGGCGCTGCGTCCTTACCTGAAACAGTTTCTCAGCGACCCGCGCGTCGTCGAAATCCCCCGCGCCATCTGGTGGTTGATCCTCAACGGCATCATCCTCAATACACGCCCGGCCAAATCGGCCGAAAAGTATGCGCAGATCTGGACCAACGAAGGCTCGCCGCTGTTGGTGCATACCCAGCGCCAGGCGAAGATGCTGCAAGGCTACCTCGGCACGCGCAGCATTTCCGTCGAGGTCGAGTTCGGCATGCGCTACGGGAATCCTTCCATCGGCTCTGCGCTGGAAAAACTGCGTGCGCGCAATTGCGACCGCATCCTGGTGATCCCGCTCTATCCGCAATATGCCGCCAGCAGCACCGCCTCGGCGCTGGATGCAGTGTGGGAAGAATTGCAGCGCATGCGCAATATGCCGGAAATCCGCACGGTGCGGCATTACCATGACGACCCCGGCTATATTGCGTCGCTGGCCGCCAGCGTGCGCGAATACTGGATGCGCCATGGCCGCCCGGACAAATTGCTGATGAGCTTCCACGGCATTCCGCGCCGCTCGCTGACGCTGGGCGACCCTTATCACTGCGAATGTCAGAAAACCGGCCGCCTGCTGGCGGAGGCGCTGCAACTGGCAAAAGACCAATACCAGATCTGCTTCCAGTCGCGTTTTGGCCGTGCCGAATGGCTGAAACCCTATTTCGCGCCGACGCTGGAGGCACTGGGCAAGGCACGCGTCAAGCGCGTGGACGTCCTCTGCCCCGGATTCGCCGGCGACTGCCTGGAAACGCTGGAAGAAATCGCGATGGAAGGCAAAGCCACATTCCTGGCGGCAGGCGGCAGCGAATACCACTACATCCCCGCACTCAACGAACGCAATGAATGGCTGCACGCGCTGAGCGACATCGCCGTCCGCCACCTGCAGGGCTGGGTGGACGACACATCTTCCGCCGAAAAGAAAGCCGAGCTCGAACTTTCGCGCCAGCGCGCGCTGGCCATGGGGGCTAAGCAATGAGCGTGCGCCATGCCTTTGCTATACTAACGTTTTGCATGAGATCCCCCGCACCATGATCGTCATTACCGGCGGCGCAGGCATGATAGGCAGCATGATTGCCTGGCAACTTAACCAGGAAGGTCGCGACGATCTGCTTATCGTCGATCGCCAGAAACATTCCGATCAATGGCAAAACCTCTGCCATCGCCGCTACGAAGAATATCTCGACAAGGAAGAGCTTCTGCCGTGGCTGGAAGCCGGCGCGGAGCTGGACGCCGTGATCCACATGGGCGCCATCAGCGCCACCACCGAGCGCGACTGGAACCGCCTGCTGGAAGACAACATCCGCTATAGCCAGGGGCTGTGGCAGTGGTGCACCGACAACGCCGTACCCTTCCTGTATGCCAGTTCTGCGGCCACCTATGGCGGCGGCGAACAAGGGTATGACGATATGAATATCGAGAATCTGCGTCCGCTCAATGCCTACGGTTATTCGAAGCACTTCTTCGACCAATGGGCGCAGCGCCAGGCTGATGCAGGCAACGCGCCGCCGCTGTGGGCCGGATTCAAGTTCTTCAATGTCTACGGTCCCAACGAATATCACAAGGAACGCATGGCGAGCGTGGCATTCCACAGTTTCAACCAGTACCGCGACACCGGCACCGTAAAGCTGTTCAAGAGCGACCGCCCGAATGTGGAAGACGGCATGCAGTTGCGCGATTTCGTCTATGTGAAAGACGCGGCCAGCGTGGTGACGTGGTTTCTGCAAGGCCGTGGCGAAAGCGGTATTTATAATGTGGGCACCGGCCAGGCGCGCGCGTTCAAGGATCTGGCAACGGCCGTGATGACCAGCGCCGGCGGCACGCCCAACATCACCTGGATCGACATGCCAGACGACCTCAAAGGCAAGTACCAGTACTACACCCAGGCCAGCATGGAAAAACTGCGCGCCATCGGCTACGACCAGCCCTTCCACACGCTGGAAGAAGGCGTGCGCGACTACGTGCAGAATTATCTGATGCAGCCCGACCCCTATTGTTAGGAACCATCGTGAACAGCCAAGACAATATCCGCGCGCAATTGACCGAACACCAGTCGGTCATTGCACAACTCGAATCCATGGTGCCGCTGATCGCCCAGGCCGGCGAACGCATGCGCCAATGTCTCAATGCCGGCGGCAAGATCCTGCTGATGGGCAACGGCGGCAGCGCGGCGGACTGCCAGCATATCGCCGCAGAAATCGTCGGCCGCTACAAGAAAGAGCGCAAGGGCATGCCTTCGATCGCGCTGACAACCGACACCTCCATCCTGACCTCGGTCGGCAACGATTACGGCTTCAACTTCATATTCTCGCGCCAGGTGGAAGCGCTGTGCTATGACAATGACATCGTCGTCGGCCTCTCCACCTCGGGCAACAGCGCCAACGTCGTCGCCGGCATTGAGAAAGCCCGCGAGATCGGCGCTTTCACCATCGGCCTGACCGGCGCCAAGGGCGGCAAACTGGCCGAACTGTGCGACCTCAACCTGGCGATGCCGTCCACCGACACACCACGCATCCAGGAAGCACACATCATGATCGGCCATATCCTGTGCGACCTGATTGAGGCAGACTGAGCTTGCAGTCACATCTGATCGAAGTCGTAAAAACCGGGTTTGGTGCCAGGGACACCTGGGCGCTGGTCATCGGCGACCTGATGCTGGACCGTTACCTGTGGGGCGAAGTGGAACGCATTTCCCCTGAAGCGCCGGTCCCGGTTGTGCTCCTCAAGAATGAAACTGAATGCGCCGGCGGCGCAGCCAACGTCGCAGCCAATCTGGCGGGGCTCGATATCGCGACGCGGCTGATCGGCTTCATCGGCGCGGACGATAACGGCGTCCGCTTGCAGCGCGCCATCGGCGATCTGGGCGTCAATGCCGACGGACTGCTCCTCGCCGAGCGTCACCCGACCATTGCCAAGACTCGCATCATCGGCGGGCATCAGCAAATGATGCGGCTGGATCAGGAAGACCGCGCCCAGTACTCCGAAACCGACATGCAAAACCTGCTGGCCGCCACGCATCGGTTGCTGTCGGAACGCCCAGCCGTCGTGGTGCTTTCCGACTATGCCAAAGGCGTGCTTACACCTCAGCTTTGCCAGGCGGTGATTACAGAAGCCCGGGAGCTCGGCATCCCTGTGCTGGTCGACCCCAAAGGCCGCGACTACTCGAAATACCGCGGCGCAACCGCATTGACCCCGAACAAACGGGAAGCCGCCGACGCTTGTGGCGTGAGCATTCACGACAACGAAGCGCTACTGGCTGCCGCCGCCATGATGCGGGAAAACCTGCAACTCGACTTTCTGGCACTCACGCGCGGCGAAGAAGGCGTTTCGCTGATCGAACACAACCACTCCCTGCACATTCCGGCAACCGCGAAGCAGGTTTTCGACGTCTCCGGCGCAGGCGATACAGTCATCTCGACGCTGGCAGCGGGCCTGGTCGCGGGCCTGGAACGCAAGGAAGCCTTGCATCTCGCCAACCTCGCCGCCGGCGTCGTAGTCGGCAAAGTGGGCACCGCGCCGATCAAGCTCGCCGAACTGCTGCACGAACTGACATTGGAAGATTCCACGCAACAGGCCGACAAGGTATGCGATCTCGACACGCTGCTGTTGCGCGTCGCCGGCTGGCGCGCTGCCGGCCAGCGTATCGTGTTCACCAACGGCTGTTTCGATCTGCTGCACGCAGGGCATGTGACTTACCTGGAAGGCGCCAGCAAACTGGGCGACCGCCTCATCGTCGGGCTGAATACCGACCGCTCGGTTTCCGCACTCAAGGGCCCTACCCGTCCGGTCATTCACGAAGCCGACCGCGCGCGCGTGATGGCTGCACTGGAATCCGTGGACGCCGTCGTGCTGTTCGACGAAGACACGCCGCTGAACCTGATTCGTGCAATCAAACCCGACGTACTGGCCAAAGGCAGCGACTACACCGAAGACCAGGTCGTCGGCGGCGAGGAGGTCAAATCCTGGGGCGGCCGCGTGGCGCTGGTGGATCTGGTACCTGGACGCAGCACCAGCAAGATCATCGGCAAACTCGTCGGCTGACATGGCAGAACAGGTACTGGTTATCGGCCCCTCGTGGGTGGGGGACATGATCCTCGCGCAAAGCCTGTTCAAACTGCTCAAGCAACAGCGCCCCGACGTCGAGATCGACGTCGCCGCGCCCGCCTGGACCCTGCCACTGCTGGAGCGCATGCTGGAAGTACGTGTAGGCATCGCGCTCCCTTTCCGCCACGGCAAGTTCGACCTGATGGCCCGCATCCGCATCGGTCGTGAATTGCGGGACAAGCATTACGATCAGGCTATCCTGCTGACCAATTCGCTCAAGTCGGCCATCCTCCCTTTCTGTGCAAATATTCCGAAGCGGACCGGTTTCGCCGGCGAATTGCGTTACGGATTGCTGAACGACATCCGGCCACTGGACAAGGCAAAACTGCCCAAGACCGTGGATCGTTTTGCGGCTCTGGCCGTCGGCGCCGGGGAAGACATCCCAGCCGAATTGCCCGAACCGGCTTTGGTCGCCTCGCGTGAACATGCTTTTGCTGCGCTAGAAAAACTAGGCAAACCCATTCCGCAAACACCGGTGCTCGCCTTGTGCCCGGGTGCCGAGTATGGTCCGGCCAAACGCTGGCCGGCAGAATACTTCGCGGAAGTTGCGACATGGGCACTGGCGGAAGGCTGGGAAGTCTGGCTGTTCGGCTCGGGCAAGGACGTCGAAGTCACCCGGCAGATCGATGCACTTACCGCAAACCGCTGCCTCGACCTCGGTGGCAAAACATCGCTGGCGGAAGCCATCGACCTGATGGCATTGAGCGCAGCAGCCGTAAGCAACGACTCCGGCCTGATGCACGTCGCCGCAGCACTTGATCTGCCGCTGATTGCACTGTTCGGCTCGTCCGACCCGCAGCACACACCGCCGATGAATGCCGATGCAGACATCCTCTACCTCGGCTTGTCATGCAGCCCCTGTTTCAAGCGCGAATGTCCGCTGGGGCACTTCAAGTGCATGCGTGACATGAAACCTGAGTCCATCATAGAGATGTTGCAAAAACTTAAGAATAGTTAAGCCGTGAAATTCATCGCCGCAAACATTACCGAAGAAAAATATATCCCATGGTGGGCAGCCGCTAGCGCTGCATCAGTCGCTCTTTGGATGATTTCCCAATCGCACGGCGTCATCAATAACGATGGACTTCTATATATCGAAGCGGCCAAGCAATTTGCAAATCATGAATGGCAAAAAGGTTTTGCACTCTACAACTGGCCAGCTTACTCCCTGCTCATTGCTCTGACTAACGCTTTTACCGGTCTGGCATTTCAAACCTCGGCCCACGCAATCGGTATTGTGTTTTTTACGTTTACCGGAGCTGGAGTTGCTGTACTCGTCAGGGAATTCGGCGGTGAGCGCCGCGCAATGATTGCGGCAACACTTTTATTATGCTGCTCGCCCTATATCGTACGATCCCTGTTGCCCATGGTCATTCGCGACCATGGATTCCTGACATTTCATATCTGGAGCCTTATATTTTTTCTGCGTTTCTATCGTAACAACTCCTTCAAAGATGCATTTGCCTGGGGAGGCACTGCCTTACTGGCCACACTATTTCGTATCGAAGGGATTATCTATCTGGCATTTCTACCGCTAGTCATACTCATGAGCAACTCGCTCACCTGGAAAAAACGATTTGAACTGATCATCAAAGCACAAGGCTTACCGCTTGTTTTGGGAATTACCCTGGCAGCAGTGCTATCTCTCAGCCCCGCCCTGAGCCTCGCCGACCTGGGGCGTCTTAATGATCCAATAGGAATTTCGCAGGCCATATTCTTCCAACTCTCTCAGGGGTTATTGGGCAAAGCGGAAATATACGGAGAAAGTGTCCTTGGACCTTTTCTGGAAAATTTCTCCTTGGCCGGATTGTTAGCAACACTTGTTTTGGCTGTTGTTACAAAATCCGCTGCCTCGGCGGGATGGCTGCAACTCGCATTCGCTGTTTTTTCCCGAAGTCTGCCAGAGAGCCAAGCACCACAGTACAGATTAGTGCTCAAGTGGTTGTTTCTCATAGGCTTGATAAATGCTGTCGTTATCTTACTCAGCGTATTTGTGCTATCGACGCGATATTTGCTACCGCTGGCAATATTGATAATGATTGCAGGTGCCTTCGGACTTGCAGCCCTGTTCCAGACAGTCAAAAGAAATTGGATTTTATACGGACTGATTATTGCAATCATGCTCCAGTTGATTGCAACCTTATGGCCATTCAATGCAGCACAGCGATATGAAATCGAAGCTGCAAACTGGGTAAAAGAACATATTGCTTCTGATAAAAAAATATATTTTGATGAAGGGCGCATTCGCTATTACGCCTTCGGCGACTCATCCGACCGAACGGAAAAGCCGTGGCCGGAAGTGCAGAGGTTTATGGAGTCTGATGAATTGAAGCAGTTCGATTATGTACTTGTGCATATATCTCACAGACATCCTGAACAACAAGCGTGGGTCATCTCGAAATTGGGAGCACCGATCACCACCTTCAACAACGGTCGCGGAAAGCAGATTCAAATACATGAAATCCCTTAACCCGGGCTTTCAAATTTTCATCAGAACATTTAATGCATCCTGACGAATATATCAATCCAGCCTGGGAAAACCTGCTCAGACTCCATGGCATGGACAGCTTTGGTCGGATCTGGGAGCTCGCCGAGGGCACCTGGTATGAGCCGCCGAACCAAGCGCGCGGCGGCTGGAGCGGAGTGTCCCGACTGGAGTTGGACGCGCCTGGCGGTCGCAAACTTGGCATCTTTATCAAGCGCCAGGAGAACCATGTCTATCGCTCCTGGCGGCGTTTTTTTCTCCCGACAGCGACACTGGAGCGCGAGTTTCGCAATTGTTTACGTTTTCATGAACTAGGCATTCCATCTCTGGAACCTCTCTACTTCGGTCAACGCAGAGTGAGCGGAAAATGGCGAGCCATTCTGATTACTCGTGAGCTGGAAGGTTACCAGCCGCTGGATAGCACTGACTATCGACCTATCAATCAATTGGGGCGCGTCGAACGCAATCGGCTGATCAACAGCGTTGCCGGAATCATTCGCCAAATGCATGCACATCACTTCCAGCATACATGTCTTTATCCCAAGCATTTGTTCGTCAAACGCAATCCGGACACGTCGATAGACGCTCGTTTCATCGATCTGGAGAAAACAAGACGGCTACCATTCAAGTGGTGGATTGCTGCAAGAGATATGGACTCCTTGCGGCGTCATGCACAAGGCTGGAGCCGGACAGATTGTCTACGACTGTTTCTAGCTTATCGACAGGAACAGAAACTAAGCCGTGTATCGAAAAAGCTTTTGTCAGCAATACTACGAAAACGAAGACCAAAATGAGTCGAGTGCGGCTCTAAACTGCCATTACTCGACCTTTAGTTACTCCTGGGACCGCCTACTTTGTTTAGGAAACGTCTCGATAAGCAATCGAGCCGCCTCATAAACCTCTTGTGGAGAAATCTCCGCCATGGTCTGCTTTTTTATGACGTGATGTTGCGGACGAGGTGGGTAAGGGCCTGCAAGCACCGGATCGGTAGGAGCATAGATACCCACAATCGGCACATCCGATACTGACGCGATATGCAACACACCACAATCATGCGCAATTGATACATCAATGTGGCGCATCATCTTGAAAATATCCATGGCTGAAGTTTTGCCTACTAAATTGATAGTCGACGGCACCTCTTTAGCAAACTGCTTTGCCAGATACGCTTCATTCTGGGTGCCGGTAACAACTACTTTGCAATGGCCGATATTCTTCCGCAGTAAGCGTCCGAGCTCCACATAACTTTTCAACGGCCACAATCGGATGTCCTCGCCAGCCTGTTTTCTATAAAAGAATTTCCATCCATGCAGCGCCGTTCGTCCAAGCCCAAGATGAATATGTACCAGCACATCCTGCGGAGATAAATCATATCCAGAAAGAATGTTGCCCGGTCCAGGAACTCCCATCACATAGCGGCGATCTTCTTCGGTAACTTGGACGTTTAACAAATCCGCCATGAATGAAAGTTGTTGGTCAGCTCGTGGAACCCCGTTTTTATATTCCGGAATCAGAAAGGATGGTCTGTCGATACCCCTCAACTTTTTAATCGCATTTGTATTGAGGCATATGATTTTGGAGTATTGATCCGCAATCATATTAAATTCCCGTTTCGAGGAAATTACATACAAATGATTAATGTCCGGGTTGTCCTGAAAAATTTCGGCACTTAATTTATTAAGAGCCACAACCCCAATTAAGGCGCTCGGCCTGTGCTTGCGAAGCAAATGAATCGCCGGCGTACAGAAGATATTGTTGCCGGTGCTACTGGAGGTGAGAATTAACAAGCGCTGGCCTGCACTCATGTCACTGGATTTATGTTCCATATCGATTCAAATATTCGAAAAAGTAATTGAAATAGATCGCTCAGGCGCGTGTCTTTCGATAATGCTCGATCGTTTCGCGAATAACGATACGTGTTGCATCAATACGCTGCTGCCTGTTGTTTAAGTCTTGCACATTGCCCATTCCGAACAGTTTGCGTATAGCCACTTTCAAGGATGCAAAATAAGTCGTGACTAAGGATAATCTCGCAATACGTTTTACATCTGCAACAGCGTAATGCTTGCGACAAAACAAGAAAAACCCCCGTTTTTTCCGTAAAAACTTATCAAGAGGAATAGCAGCGGCTTCGCTAGCTCCCCCTACGTGAGTAAGTTTTGCCGCTTCGCAATAGCCAACCTGGTAACCCGCCTTACGAACGCGCAAACAGATATCGGTATCTTCTCCGTAAAGAAAGAAATCAGGATCGAATCCGCCAATCTGTTCGTACAAGCTTCTTTTGAGGCACATGCAAGCCCCAAGTATCCAGGCATAGGAACCAGGCAACCGTTTCAAAGCATCCCTGTTTTTAAGCCGGCCCTCTGATGGGTATTTTTTCTTCGGAAGCACATATTTCTGTTTGGATGGCTCGTGAATTTCCGGTCCGGCAATGCCGATGGCTGGCTGCTGTTCAAGGAACGAAACCAGCGTGGAAATAAATGCATCATCAAGCAGTCGCGCGTCGGGATTTACCAGCAACAAATAATCACCTTTTGCATGGGAAGCTGCAAGGTTGTTCGCTTGACCAAAACCCAGGTTGTCTGGGCTTTCTATCAATGTGACTACATTGCCAAAAGCTGAACGGAGCAAGTCCACACTTCCATCACCGCTAGCATTATCGACAACGATTATTTCGAGATTGTCGTATTTCTGATCAAGCAACGAGCGTACGCATTCGACCGCATAAGCCCCCGACTTGTAATTGACAATGATTGCCGAAACACTGGGCTGTTTTTGATGGCTTCCACTCATGATTTTCTTATCATTCCCAATTGGCTAAACCATGGACGGGTAACCGATTCCATTGTTTTCCAGTCGCGCAGACTTAGTCCGGCCACTTGTGTGTAGGCAGCAGCAAACGTATGCCACCCTTATTGTCCAATATGGACACGATCCTCTTCCAACCGGCAAATATGGCGGAAGTTGCGCAGTCGTTCGGCAAAAAACAACCCCCATGGGCGAATACTCAAATCGGCAATGTCGATAAGGCCAAATTCCCCATTGCCCGTCACGACGACGTTCCCTAAATGGAGAGATCGAAAATAGACCCCGCGAGCATGTAACTCGGCTACAAACGCGCCTAACTGCTGTAGCGTTATTTCACTCAGTCCTTCGGTTAACGCAATTTGCCTCAAGATACGACCCTCTAGCGGCTGGTATAAAACTGCAGCATTGGATGAGTTCGTTAAACCGAACAATTGCTTGATCTTGACTGTAGGAATACCAAGCGCTCCGAGTCTATCGGCATTGCGGCAAAAGCTTCTCGCATGAGAATACAACCGGGCACTGCTGATTAGATGCTTCACCCTGAACAGCTTCAGAATATCGCCATTCGGTAGCCGCAAGACCTTGATGCCATGCGCATCCCTTTCCAGGATCTCCGCATCTGACTTGATTTGCTCGAACTCCGCAGCGGTCAGTAGATGGCTTTTTCGCAACCAGCCAATAAGAAAAACGGGCTTCAGCAATCTCAGACCTTGCTGACCAGCACGTCTTCCATGATGAGGTACTGCAGGTCGGAGCCGAAGAACATGTTGAGTGCATCGGTCGGCGAGCAGATCATGGGTTCGCCGCGGCGATTCAACGAAGTATTGAGCACCACGCCATTGCCAGTGAGCTTTTCCAGTTCCAGCATCAAGTCGTAGTAGCGCGGGTTGTACTCACGTTTGAGAACCTGCGCGCGCGAGGTGCCGTCCTCGTGCACGACTTCCGGCACGCGCGACTTCCACTCTTCTGCGACCTCAAACGTGAACGTCATAAATGGCGCGGGATGGTCGGTTTGCAGCATCTGCGGCCCGACGGTATCCAGCATGCTGGGGCAGAACGGACGCCAGCGCTCACGGAACTTGATTTGCTCATTGATGCGGTCTGCAACGCCGGGCACGCTGGGGCAACCCACGATGGAGCGTCCGCCAAGCGCCCGCGGACCGAACTCCATGCGCCCCTGGAACCAAGCGACCGGGTGGCCATCGGCCAGCAAGCGGGCGATATGCGCCGGCACATCGTCGATTTTTTGCCAGCTCGGATTCGAAGGATGTTTCGCGCAGGCAGCAATGACGTCCTCGTTGCTGTAACTCGGTCCGAGATAGACGTGTTCCATCTTCTCCACCGGCACGCCGCGCTCTACCGACACGTAGGAAGCCGCGCCCACGGCAGTGCCGGAGTCGCCAGAGGCTGGTTGCACGAAGAGCTCCTTCAGTTCGGGACGCGCAATGATCTTCTGGTTCAGCTTGACGTTGAGCGCGCCGCCGCCGGCGAAGGCCAGCTTGCCGGTTTCGCGCAGGATATCGCCCAGGTAGTAATCCATCATTTCCAGCGCCAGCTTCTCGAATAGCGCCTGCATGCTGGCCGCGTAGTGGACGTACGGGTCGTCCGCGATATCGCCCTCGCGCATCGGGCCCAGCCATTCGATCAGCTTGGGCGAGAAGTAGTAGCCCTTGCCCTTTTCCTTGTAGCGGCGAAAGCCGATCACGTTGGCGTAGTCGGTATTGATCACCAGCTCGCCGTTCTCGAATTTGGCGAGGCGGGAGAAGTCGTATTTTGCGGCATCGCCGTAAGGTGCCATGCCCATGACCTTGTATTCGCCGTCCAGCATCTCGAAGCCGAGGTATTCGGTGATCGCGCCGTAGAGTCCGCCCAGCGAATCCGGGTCGAAGAATTCCTTGATCTTGTGGATTTTGCCGTTTTCGCCGTAGCCGAAGAAGGTCGTGGCGTATTCGCCCTTGCCGTCGATGCCCATGATCGCGGTTTTCTCGGTAAAACCCGAGCAGTGATAGGCGCTGGAAGCATGTGCGAGATGGTGCTCGACCGGGACGATCTCGATCTTCTTGAGATCGAACCCGAGTTGTTGCAGACACCACTGGATGCGTTTTTTATAGCGGTAGAAACGGCGGTTGCCGGCGAAGATGGCATCCAGGCCACGATCCGGCGCGTACCAGTAGCGCTTGGCATAATGCCAGCGCGCCTTGCCTGACAGGCTGACCGGCGCGAAGGGAATGGCGACCGCATCGACCTGGCTCGGCTTGATGCCGGCGAAATCGAGGCAGAACTTGGCCGACTCGTAAGGCATGCGGTGCTTGGCATGCTTGTCCCGGACAAAGCGCTCCTCTTCCGCGGCGGCAACCAGTTTGCCGTCGACATACAGCGCGGCGGAAGGATCGTGCGTCAACGCACCGGATAATCCCAGAATAATCATTTGTACTCGCTTGTGTCGTGTTGGGTGATGCCGGCCATTTTCAGAACCGGATCATCCCCATACGCTGTCATCAGTGCGGATTTCAGCATCCGCAAAATCTCCGGCGCATTGTGCCAGTTTTTCAGAAATCGTCGCAAATCGCGGACATGCCGGCGACGGAACCATAGATCGCAGCAATGTTGTTTCATCGCGTCCAGATCGAGCAGCAGCGGCTTGCCGTCAACCAGTTTCAGGTTGGTGGCTTTCATGTCTCCGTGCTCGATTTTCAATAAATAAAGCTTGCGCAGCAGCGTGGCGACATCCGCTGCAATTTCTTGTTTACGCGCATCGGGCAGGCCGGAATCGGCAAAGACCTCGGTGATGTCTGGCCCTGCCACATAATCGGTCAGGAAATAGCCCTGCCGGCGAAACGGACCCCACCGCCGCTCGATCAAAGCCAGCGGTGCCGGCGTGGCAATTTCGAAGGCGCGCAGCAGATGCGCGTTCGACCACGAAATGCTGGCCCGGGTGGTGCGCAATGCGCGGTTCAGGCCGTGCCAAAAATTCTTGATATTGTACCGCTTGATGACGATCTTCCGCGCGCCGGCTTGCACCAGCCCGACAGTACAGGTGTTGCCGTTCTTCAAGCGTTGGCAGTCTGGCGCATCCAGAAAGGCATCCGTCGCGTCGATGACCTGCCGCAAATCGTCGTCCTGCTGGTTTCTGACAATAGCCAGGAAGCGGTTGAAACGCTTTTCGACGCGAATATCGCTGCAATCCCGGAGCACTTTGCGATACACATTCTTCTGCATCAAGGCACGGCGCGATGCCTGAACCTGGCTATGCAGCGCATCCGGATGAATAGCACTCTGCGGCCAACCGCGCACTTCAGTGTAAATTCGCAACCACTCGGGGATACGCACGTCGTCCATCACATCGAATTTCGAAAGCAGCAGCGCGAGGTTGGCCATGGATGGCCACAATGGAATGGGGTGGCGATGAATGCGAATACCGTCGCCGTCGAGCGAGTAGATCCCGGCATCGGTACATAGAAAATTGCGCGGATAAAGGTCGGTTTGCACCAACCCGGCCGCATGATGCCGCGCCACCGTCCGCACCAGCGCGTCGGCAAGCAGCCTGCGCTGCTGCGCATCGGCATCCTGCCACACGGCCTCCGCATTCTGGCTTTCGGCTACATAGGCATAAATCAACGAGATTCCCGGCTGACCGGCAACATTGCCTTCATGCAGCAACTCCGGCGCAAGCAACTGGTGCGAGATCAGCGCCTTGGCACCTTGGGCGTCGCGGTCGGCATAACGCCGCGCCCGATTTCCGATAAACAGCTTGGCGAACACCGCCTGCCCTTGCCACACGCCCCGGCACACCAAACGCCGGCCCGCAATCCGGCGTACGACCTCAAGACAATGCAAGGTCGGCGCCCCTTCCAGGGGAACATCGAAATTCGAACCGCCTTCGCGGCTGATACGCTGCAAATCAAGCATGGCGGTCGAAGGGCGTGACTGGCCAGCAGCCGTGGAACTTGTGGTACAGCTTGCGCGCCCGCTTATCGACCTTATCCCAGAAGGCGGACTCGTTGCGGAACATCACACGCAACTTGACACCGCGATACAGCCTGAGAAAGCGCAAGCAGTCGCGGCGCGTCAACCCGATATCCAGCGCGGAAAAATACAGCGCGGCCATGTCCTTCATGCGCGCCGAGGATGGAGTGGCCGAACGCACCTGCATACGATGCAAGTCGATCAGATAAAGATGAATATCGCCTGCCGCCAACCTGCGGTTATCGAGACACAAATGACAAATATAGAAATCGCGGTGGTTGAGTCCGTGGTCGTGTATGCCGCGGGCAATCTCCGCCACGCGGCGCAGCAGTTTGCGTTTCAACAATAACGGCGGCGGATTCGCCGGCCAGTCGCGGCAATAGTCCTCCAGCGAAACGATATCGCCGAGGTCTTCGGTAATGATGAACGAGCGCAGCTTGGCGGGACTCACGCCGCGACAGCCATAGGCCACGGCGGGAGTGGTGGCGATGCCAAGCTCGTCGAGTTTATGTATTGCCCGCCATTCGGTCGCGGCACTCACGACAGGCAACCGGAACGTCAGCAGATTCTTGAAAATCTCGCGCCAACCAACGCCGTCGTGCAATTTGGCGAAATAAGACTTGCCGTCCAGTTCGAAGCGCAAGGTACGGCGCCCCGGCATGTCGCGATATATCTGGCCTTGCAGCTGCATCACGCGTTCGAAGACATCGTTGCCGTCCAATTTTTCGGCCAGCTCATCAGGCCGGATTAGCTCGTTGTAACCGAGTCGCATCATGCCTTACCTATCTTGCGCTGCGCAGTAGCCTCAATTACCTCTGCTTCCGCACTTCCATCATTCGCCCGCATCAGAATGTGAGCGTATTCGCGTCCGTTAGCGCTCCAGGCCTCAAGCGGACCGGATACCAGCATCTGTTGCAGCTGCAGATTGAACCGCTGCTGGTCGAACGGACTGGAGACCAGTTCCCCCGCACCAGCCTGCGCGACATGGAACGCATAACCGCATACATCGCTAACCAATACTGGCAATCCCGATGCCATCGCCTCGATCAACACGTGTCCGGCGAGTTCAGAGCGTGCTGGGTGTACCAACAAGTCCGCCGCGTGCATCAGGCGCGGAATATCGTCACGGCCACCGCTGATGATAACCTGGTCACGAAGGCCCAGCTTTTTAGCTAGCGCAAGGAAAGTCTGGGCATTATCCTGCCCGACCGCCAGCAAGCGCGTACGACTCTTAACTTCTGGCGGCAATGCGGCCAGCCCTTCGATGGCACGGTCCAATCCTTTAGTACGAAACCCGGAACCCACCATCAACAAAAGCCAAGCGTCATCCATTAACCCGAATTCAGCCCTGACGCTACGACGTGCTTCCTTTACGTCTATGTTCGTATAGCGATCAATAGCGATACAAGGTGGCACAAGGTGAAACCTTGTCTCCTGGGTGTCATACCATCGTTGGAATATTGGCTTTTCGCGCGGTGAAAGCAGCAATATTTCACAGTTGGATGCATGAGAAAACACCGCAAGCTCGCTTTCGGCAAAAAAACGATAACGGCCATTCAAACTCCGCAAGCGTTTCCACTTCGTTTGCGCCCGTTCAATGAAGCAGGGATCGGCTGCAAAATAAACATCCAATCCCGGCATACGATTGAAGCCCACGACCAGATCAAAATGTGCAGCAGCGATTTCCGACTGGATTCGACGGATGAAATCCTGATAACGGCGATGATTCATCCACCCGCGTCCCTCCACCACATGCACATGAATACCATCTTCCGGCAGCAGGCCTTGCCAGGACAGTGTGTACACATGCACCTCGTGGCCGCGCTTCACACATTCGCGGGCGATGCGCATCATGTCGCGCTGGGCGCCGCCAAACGGGAAGTATTTGAAAATGACGAAGGCGAACTTCATGGAAGCCGTGTTCTGGAAAAGGATGAATTGTATGCGAAAATACGGACCAACCCGTATTGAAGCACTTAAACCCACATTACAAATCCATTCGGACCATTCAAAAACAGACACTTATCCGGCAAACTCGAGCTCAACGGTATCTTGGCGACATTTGTCGAAAACCGGGTGTCATGTCTGTTCTCGCCGCACTCAATTCGAATATTGATCAGGAGACAAAAACATCATGAAAATAAGCGTCATCGGCACCGGCTATGTAGGCCTGGTAACCGGCACCTGTCTGGCAGAAGTTGGCAACGACGTACTATGCCTCGACCTCGACCCGCGCAAGATCGAGATTCTGAATACCGGTGGGATTCCTATCCATGAACCGGGGCTGCTTGAAATGGTGCAGCGCAATGTCGCAGCCGGCCGCCTGCGGTTTACCACCAGCGTCGAGGAAAGCGTCGCCTGGGGCCAGGTGCAATTCATTGCGGTAGGTACGCCGCCGGATGAGGATGGTTCCGCCGATTTGCAATATGTAACCGCCGCTGCTCGCAGCATCGCCAAGCACATGACCGAGTTCAAGGCGGTAGTCGACAAGAGCACGGTGCCGGTCGGCACGGCGGACAAAGTAAAAGAAGCCATGACGGAAGAATTGAAAGCGCGCGGCGCTGACATTCCCTTTGCCGTTGCATCCAACCCCGAGTTCCTGAAGGAAGGCGCGGCTGTCGAAGATTTCATGCGCCCGGATCGTATCGTCGTGGGTGCTGAGGACGAACGCGCGATCGCGCTCCTGCGCGAAATTTACGCCCCGTTCAACCGTAACCACGACCGCCTGGTGCTGATGGATATCCGTAGCGCCGAACTCACCAAATACGCGGCCAACTGCATGCTGGCGACACGCATTTCCTTCATGAATGAACTGGCCAATCTGGCGGACAAACTTGGTGCGGACATCGAGCAGGTACGTCTGGGCATCGGTTCCGATCCGCGTATCGGCTATCACTTTCTTTATCCCGGTTGCGGCTACGGCGGCTCCTGCTTCCCCAAGGACGTGCAGGCACTGATTCGCACTGCTGAATCCATCGGCCAGCCGCTCAAAGTGCTGAACGCCGTGGAAGAAGCCAACGATGCGCAAAAGCGCGTGTTACTGGACAAGATCGCCCTGCGCTTCGGCAGCGACCTCAAAGGCAAGCGCTTCGCCATGTGGGGACTGGCCTTCAAACCCAACACTGACGACATGCGCGAAGCATCCAGCCGCGTCATCATTCAAGGGCTGTGGGACATGGGCGCGACCGTCACGGCCTACGATCCGGTTGCAATGGACGAGTCCCGAAGGGTTTTCGGCGATGATGCTCGCCTGAGTTACGCTGAGACCCCGATGGATGCTCTGGAAGGCGCCGATGCACTGGTGATCGTCACCGAATGGAAGGAGTTCCGCGCGCCGGATTTCTCCCGTATCAAGACGACGCTAAAAACCCCGGCCATTTTTGATGGACGCAACATGTACACACCAAGTATCGTGAAATCCTACGGCATCGAGTATTCCGCGATCGGCCGTCGCTAGAAAGGGTTACCGACTGGTACCGTAAAAATCCCGGTACCAGTCGGTAAATTTCTCCAGCCCTTCTTCAATCGGCGTCGCAGGCTTGAAGCCGACGTCGCGCATCAGGTCATCCACATCCGCAAATGTCGCCGGCACATCGCCGGGCTGCATCGGCAGGAAATTCTTTACAGCGGTTTTGCCGAGGTTGCGCTCCAGCACTTCGATCATGTGCATCAGCTTCACCGGATTGTTATTGCCGATGTTGTAAAGCTTGTACGGCGCCCTGCTCGTACCCGGATCGGGCGCATCGCCGCTCCATGCCGGATTACCTTGCGGCACCTTGTCCAGCACGCGCATCACGCCCTCTACAATGTCGTCGATATAGGTGAAGTCGCGCTGCATGTCGCCGTGATTGAACACGTTGATGGCGCGGCCTTCGAGGATATCTTTGGTAAATGAAAAATAAGCCATGTCCGGTCGGCCCCAAGGGCCGTAGACGGTAAAGAAGCGCAGGCCGGTGGTCGGTATGCCGTAAAGATGGCTATACGTGTGCGCCATCAATTCGTTGGCCTTTTTGCTGGCGGCATACAGGCTGACCGGATGATCCACGTTATCGTGCACGGAAAACGGCATGCGCGTATTGGCGCCATACACCGAACTGGACGAGGCATACACCAGATGCTCGACGCCGTGATGGCGGCAGCCTTCCAGGATGTTCACAAAGCCCAGCAGGTTGGAATCGACGTAAGCGTAAGGATTTTTCAGCGAATAGCGCACCCCTGCCTGCGCAGCCAGATTCACGACGCGCTGCGGTTTGTAGCGCGTAAAGAGATCCTCCATCGCCGCCCGGTCGTGTATCCCGGCGCGGACCTCGGCAAATCCGCCGTATCCGCGGATGCGTGCCAGGCGGGCTTCCTTCAGGGTTACATCGTAATAGTCGTTGACGCTGTCGATGCCAATCACCTCGTCGCCGCGCTCCAGCAAGCGGATGGCAAACTCGTTGCCGATGAAACCGGCAGTACCGGTGACGAGAACCTTCATGAATTTCTCCGTATTTTTAGATGGCAAAGCTTTTTACTGAATATTTCCATAATCAGTATAGTCCGACAAGACGGCAATAGCCCAAACAGCCTCGTTCACGGCATCCGGCAACGCCTGACTCGGCCATGCGCGGAATCTATGCGAAAATGCGCACGCCATGCCACGCATCCTTCTTGTCAAAACCTCGTCCATGGGCGACCTCGTGCACAACATGCCGATGGTGGCCGATATCCGTCAGCGCTACCCGGATGCGGTGATCGATTGGGTCGCCGAAGAGAGCTTCGTCGAGATTGCCCGCATGAACACCCAGATCGACCGCATTATCCCGGTCAACATGCGCCGTTGGAAGCGCAACCTCGGCAAGCGCCAGACCTGGCGCGAGTTTTTCGCATTCAAACGCCAGCTCAACATACAGGCTTACGATGCCGTACTGGATACCCAGGGCCTGCTGAAAAGCGCAATGATCTGCCGCTGGGCACACGGTCCTTCGCATGGGCAGGATCAGCATACCGCGCGGGAAGGCATTGCCGGAAGACTCTACACGCACAGCCACGACATTCCGCGCGACTTGCATGCCATCACCCGCAATCGCCTGCTCGCTGCCAAGGCTCTGGGTTACGCCTTGCCTGACACGCCGCCGCAATACAATCTTGATGTCCCGGCAACAACCTTGCCTTTTACGCCTCCGGCAAGTTACACAATGGTGCTGCACGGCACGGCGCGCGAAGCGAAGTTATGGCCGGTCGATCACTGGATTGGCTTCTGCCGGAGAATCTCCAAAGAAAATCAGAACATCCTTCTCCCATGGGGCAACCCGGCAGAACACGAGCGCGCGCAGGCTATTGCGGCCCAGGTGCCCGGCGCCATCGTACTGCCCCGGCTCAACCTGACCCAGTTGGCCAACCTGCTGAATCATGCGAGTGTGGTGATAGGTCTGGATACCGGACTCATGCACCTCGCTGTCGGCCTCGGCATACCTACGCTGGCGATTTTCTGCGACACCGAAATCTGGCAAGCAGGCACCTGCCCGCCAGCCGGCGCATTTGCGCTGACGATAGGCGGCAAGGGTATCATCCCGTCCGTCGATGAAGCGCTAAACGCCTTTGCAACCGTCCCTTCCCTGCCAGCCGCGCCAGATAACGCTTAAGCCACCCCCCCCCTAATTTTCTCAAGCATGCCTGATTTATGCCGTTAAATCAGGCATGAAGATCGAAAACTCAACCGCCTCTCTCGACAGCCCGCACGCCAGCGTGGAGGGCAATACTCCACCCTGCGGCAGGTGGATTTAGCCGTCTAACCGCTCATCTCCAGCGTTAACGGCCTCCGACGCCCGCGCCCAAAAAATCTTCCGGCGCGGGCTTGTTTTTTCTTATCCCGTCCCCACTTCCCTCCTATCGAAAAACTATCGAGGGAATTTTCATGTCGAAAAAAGAGCAAAATCCGCAAACCGAGCCAGAACAGCACCATGTCGACGTCGAGCACGACATCGAGACGATGCCCAGCTTGGAAGAGATGCTCCAGGCAGCGGAACGCAAGGCTCAGGAACATTACGACGCCTGGATGTACGCCAAGGCGGAATCCGAGAACATCCGCCGCCGCGCCCATGACGATACCGAAAAGGCGCGCAAGTTCGCCCTGGAAAAATTCTCGTCCGAACTCTTGGCCGTAAAAGACAGCCTCGAAGCCGCACTAACGGTGGAAAGCGCCACGCTCGAAAGCTACAAGAGCGGCGTTGAGCTGACGCTGAAGCAGCTCGTCAGCGTGTTCGAGAAATTCAACGTCACTGAAATGAACCCCTCCGGCGAGAAGTTCGATCCGCACAAGCATCAGGCCATCAGCCTGGTGGAAGCCGAAGCCGAACCGAACACCGTGGTGCAAGTCCTTCAAAAGGGCTACACGCTGCACGATCGCGTGCTGCGTCCCGCATTGGTCATGGTGGCAAAGCCCCGAGCCTAATTAAATGGTTGCCAAGCCCAAGGCTTGAAATCGGCGGAACCATCCCCACTTCTGAAACATCGATTTACTGAATTCTTAAAAATATTTACTGAGGAACGACACAATGGGAAAAATTATCGGTATTGACCTGGGCACCACCAACTCCTGCGTCTCCGTGATGGAAGGCGGCAAGCCGCGCGTCATCGAAAACGCCGAAGGCGCCCGCACCACCCCTTCCATCATCGCCTATCAGGACGACGGCGAAATCCTGGCCGGCGCACCGGCCAAGCGCCAGGCCGTGACCAACCCGAAGCACACCCTGTACGCGGTGAAGCGCCTGATCGGCCGCCGTTTCGAAGAAAAGGAAGTGCAGAAGGACATCGACCTGATGCCGTATAGCATCGTCAAGGCCGACAACGGCGACGCCTGGGTGGAAGTGAACGGCAAGAAGATGGCCCCGCCGCAGATCTCCGCCGAAGTGCTGCGCAAGATGAAGAAGACCGCCGAGGATTACCTGGGCGAAGAAGTCACCGAAGCCGTGATTACCGTACCGGCTTACTTCAACGACTCCCAGCGCCAGGCCACCAAGGACGCCGGCCGCATCGCCGGCCTGGAAGTGAAGCGCATCATCAACGAACCGACCGCAGCCGCATTGGCCTTCGGTATGGACAAGCAGGAAGGCGACCGCAAGATTGCGGTGTATGACCTGGGCGGCGGCACGTTCGACATTTCCATCATCGAAATTGCCGAACTCGACGGCGAGCACCAGTTCGAAGTGCTCTCCACCAACGGCGACACCTTCCTCGGCGGCGAAGACTTCGACAACCGCCTGATCGACTATCTCGCTGACGAATTCAAGAAGGAAAACGGCCTCGACCTGCGCAACGACCTGCTGGCCAAGCAGCGCCTGAAGGAAGCCGCGGAAAAGGCCAAGATCGAGCTGTCTTCCGCACAGCAGACCGAAGTCAACCTGCCGTACATCACGGCCGATGCAACCGGTCCGAAGCACCTGGTGGTCAAGATCACCCGCACCAAGTTCGAATCGCTGGTGGAAGACCTGATCGAGCGCACCATTGCGCCGTGCCGCACCGCGATCAAGGATGCCGGCGTCAAGATCGACGACATCACCGACGTTATCCTGGTCGGCGGCCAGACCCGCATGCCCAAGGTGCAGGAAAAGGTTAAGGAAATCTTCGGCAAGGAACCGCGCAAGGACGTGAATCCGGACGAAGCCGTGGCCGTTGGCGCTGCAATTCAGGGCGGCGTGCTGCAAGGCGAAGTGAAGGACGTGCTGCTGCTGGACGTAACCCCGCTCTCCCTCGGTATCGAAACCCTGGGCGGCGTGATGACCAAGCTGATCCAGAAGAACACCACGATCCCGACCAAGGCCTCGCAAGTGTTCTCGACCGCCGACGACAACCAGTCCGCAGTGACCATCCAGGTGCTGCAGGGCGAGCGCGAAATGGCCGCCGGCAACAAGAGCCTGGGCCAGTTCAACCTGTCCGACATCCCGCCGGCACCGCGTGGCATGCCGCAGATCGAAGTCACCTTCGACATCGACGCGAATGGTATCCTGCACGTCTCGGCGAAGGACAAGGCCACCGGCAAGGAAAACAAGATCACCATCAAGGCCAACTCCGGCCTGTCGGAAGAGGAAATCCAGCGCATGGAGGCTGACGCCGCCGCGCATGCCGAGGAAGACCACAAGCTGCGTGAACTGGTCGACGCCCGCAACGCCGCCGACGGCATGGTGCACAGCGTGAAGAAATCGCTGGCCGAGCACGGCGACAAGCTGGATGCCGAAGAGAAGGAAAAGATCGAAGCCGCGATCAAGGACGTCGAGGAATCGCTGAAGAGCGACGACAAGGACGCCATCGAGGCCAAGACCAATACGCTGATGGAAGCTTCGCACAAGCTGGCTGAAAAGATTTATGCGCAGCAGCAACCCGAAGCCGGTGCCGAATCGGCCGGCGGTGCGCAATCCGAGAAGCCGGTCGACGAGAATATCGTCGATGCGGAATTCGAAGAAGTAAAAGACGAAAAAAAGTAATTTCGTGAAGGGAAAAGGGTAAAGGGGGAAGGGTGAAGCGCGGCCACCGTGACTTGAAGGCTTGGCAACAAGCCATGGAGTTGGTGGCAGCGATTTACTCGGCCACTTCCCACTTTCCCCAACACGAACAGTTTGGGTTAACCAGCCAATTGCGGCGGGCAGCGGTTTCTGTGCCCGCCAATATTGCTGAGGGAGCGGCCCGAAATGGCACCAGGGAATTTCTGCACTTTCTTGGAATCGCCAGCGGATCGCTTTCCGAATTGGACACATTAGTGGAGTTGGCTCACACACTGGGCTACTTGGAACAACGAGAGGAATTACAGAGGCAAGTGGATGATGTCTCAGGATTGGTCATGGGCTTAGCGGCTTCGATACGTCGCAAACTCTAACCCTTCCCCCTTCACCCTTCCCCCTTCACCCACTATGGCAAAAAAAGACTATTACGAAGTGCTGGGCATCAATCGCGATGCATCGGACGACGAGATCAAGAAGGCCTATCGCAAGCTGGCGATGAAGCACCATCCGGACCGCAATCCGGATAACCCCAAGGCCGAGGAACATTTCAAGGAAGCCAAGGAGGCTTACGAGATACTTTCCGACAGCCAGAAGCGTACGGCCTACGACCAGTACGGCCATGCCGGCGTCGATCAGCAGGCTGGCATGGGCGGCGGGCAAGGCTTCGGCAACTTCTCCGATGCATTCGGCGACATCTTCGGCGATATTTTCGGCGGCGGCGCTGCTGGTGGACGGCGTTCCAACGTCTATCGCGGCGCGGATCTCCGTTACAACATGGAAATCTCGCTGGAAGAAGCGGCCAGAGGCACCGAAACCAAGATTCGCATTCCCGTCATGGCCGAATGCGAAACCTGCCATGGCTCCGGCGCACGCCCAGGCACCAAACCCGTCACCTGCACCACCTGCGCCGGCCACGGTCAGGTACGCATGCAGCAAGGTTTCTTCTCCATCCAGCAGACCTGCCCCAAGTGTCACGGTAGCGGCAAGATGGTCAAGGACCCCTGCCCCACCTGCCACGGTGACGGTCGCGTCAAGCAGCACAAGACACTGTCGGTCAAAATCCCCGCCGGCGTGGATGAAGGCGATCGCATCCGCCTCTCAGGCGAAGGCGAAGCCGGCGTCAACGGCGGCCCGCCTGGCGACCTGTATGTGGTCGTGCACCTCAAGGAACACGCCATCTTCAAGCGCGACGGCGGCGACCTGCATTGCGAAATGCCGATCAGTTTCAGCACCGCAGCCTTGGGCGGCGAAATCGAAATCCCCACGCTGGACGGCCACGCCAAGGTCAAGATTCCCGCCGAAACGCAAAGCGGCGCCGTCTTCCGCCTGCGCGGCAAAGGCATCAAGGCATTGCGCAGCAGCGAACATGGCGACCTGATGTGCCACGTTGCCATCGAAACCCCGGTCAAGCTGACGGAACGGCAAAAGGAACTGTTGCGCGAACTGGAAGAAATCAACCAGTTGGACGCGCAGAAACATAGTCCGAAGGCAAAGTCGTGGATGGAGAAGGTGAAGGACTTTTTTCAGTAAGCAATAACTCAGAAGCAAAGAAAAAGCCCGCTCATGCGGGCTTTTTGATTCGTAATGCCGAAGGTCCGTAGGTTCGACTCCTATCTCCGACGTCAGGAGCTGTCTATGTTCGAATACTTAAAAGCATTTTCTTATGTCTTTCTCCTGCGACTAAATCGTGTAGCCGCACCTCACCTTTAGCCCTACAATCCTGAAGTAAATACACTCCCATCAATCTTCGAACATCTTCTGTCTTCAAATGCCTAAATATGTCCTTGAGTCTTAAATGATAATGTTTTAACAGGCCATCGATAGCTATATCAATATTCTTTATTAATCTTGTATCCGTACAAAATACATACGTATTAGCCCATCCCTGCAACACTCGATTGATTGATCCAAGGGTATCAGAATAGGTTTTATGAGAAAGTACCGCAGCGGTAGGGTCATGAGCGGCGGTGAGCGATTCTTTTATTAAGTCTTTTATCCTACTTTTAATTCGGCCGCATGCTTTCTTAGATGGCCGAACATTGCATTCCTCGATTCGGCATCCCAAGAAATCAAATCCTTTACGGCTTACCCCCATTTCAGCTTTATCACTATCGATAGATGGATCATAAACTTCGAGATTTAAGCTTTTAAGATATTTCTTAGCCCCATTAAAGGCTTGGAGTGCAGTTCTCCTATCCTTAGCAAACAAAATGAAGTCATCTATATAACGAACACACTCCACTCCTCGAGCATTCATTTTGTTGTCAAATTCATCCAACAATAAATTGCATAACAAAGGAGATAGACATGAACCTTGGGCGACTCCTATATCTTCCAAAGGGAATAATGAAAGATCCGATGCAAGCTGAGAGACATTGTCTAATTCAACATTAGTTGCCGATATTAAAAGCTCATTAAAGTCAGCGTTGCCTACTGTGTATTTTGTTATTTGAGCTATAGCTTTATCGCGAGGGATATTCACAAAAAAAGCACTTATATCAGTGCGAACGAAGTAATTCTTTCGAAGCATTATTTCGTAAGCCGTAGTAACAGCTTCAGGTACTCCAAGCTCAGGCACTCCTCCAAAATTCAACCAAGAGCTTTGAATAGCTTTAATTTTTGGCAATGTTTGGATAACCTCAAGGAGAGCTCTCTGAACGATTCTATTGGGTATCGGAGAAAGGACTAGCGGCCGCTTACTTGACTTACCTTTTTTCTGAACTGGAATTCCATGGGAAGGCTCAAACTTGAATTTTTTGGTGCGAAGCTGACGAGAGATACGAGCGAGATGAGTTTCTGCATCTTCTGAAAACACGGAAATTTCATGTCGTGTTTGGGAAGATTTAGATTGAATGCCATTCTGGTAAATCATTCGCCACGCCCGCCTAAGCGTCTTCAGGCTACGGACTTGATCATAAAGTTTTACCATTGGTTGATAGGCTCTCATCGGCTAGCAACAGCCCATCTACTCAGTAGGTGCTGCATCCCGCAGGCAATAACTCGATGGCTATGGCCTGACCGTCGCACGGACAACATGCTTCGGCGTCGTCGTTTAGCTGGGCGGCGCTAGAAATAAGCCCGCCAACCACAAAGACTAGGACTGTAGTCAACCGGCGCAAAAGCGAGATTGCGCTGGCACGTTTTTGCTTTCGCCTTGTTTTGCCATATTTCGCTCCAATAATAGCGCTTTTTTGGTGCTCGGCAACCGCAAGACTCCAGCGACGCCCTCGCCTCAAAATAAAACTCTGTAACCGTCCGATGAGTGCCTTTGTAATGCAGCGCTACGGTTAATTGTCGAGCTTCTGAGTAGGGGCTGCATCCCGCAGGCAATAACTCGATGGCTATGGCCTGACCGTCGCACGGACAACATGCTTCGGCGTCGTCGTTTAGCTGGGCGGCGCTAGAAATAAGCCCGCCAACCACAAAGACTAGGATACTATAATCAAAATGACAGAAAATTCCTACATTGTCAATATGTAGTTACTATACTGTCCTCCTTCCCCTCCTATAGTGTGTTTCGTTAAAATCAACCGCAATTCCATGCCTCCTTATACCTAAACCGGCGGCAGAGCATCCAAGGCCGACATCAAATAAAAAAGCCGGCTAATGCCGGCTTTCCTTATCGCCACTATATTCAGCGGCAAGGCCCCGCATAATCCCCATGCTTCAAATGCGCATCCACCGCAGGCTCACCCACATAAAGCGTCTTGCCCTTGTGGCACACCGCCGCCTTGTTATCCTGCACCGGCTCCGGCGCAACCACCACGCAGCCTGCCATCATGCCCAACAAGACTATCACCATTGCATACTTGATTACCGTCATTTCAATCTCCCAAAAATTTACTTGTTAACAGCTTGGATTCAATATCCGGCGGTGCCCTTTTGGATGAACTCGATTTTGTAGCCGTCAGGATCCTGAATGAACGCAATCACCGTTGTGCCATGCATCATCGGCCCGGCTTCGCGGAGCACCTTGCCGCCCGCCGCCTTGACCTTGTCGCACGCTTGATAGGCGTCTTCGACCTCGATCGCGATGTGACCGAACGCAGTGCCGTGGTCGTAACTTTCAGTGCCCCAATTGTAGGTCAGCTCAAGCACAGTATGATCGCGCTCGCCGCCGTAGCCGACGAAGGCCAGCGTGAATTTGCCGTCGGGATAGTCTTCGCGACGCAGCACCTGCATGCCGAGGATTTCGGTGTAGAACTTGATCGAGCGATCCAGGTCGCCGACACGGAGCATGGTATGGAGGATGCGCATGGATTTTTCTCCTTTGTTTGCAGTTGCGTTGAACGGCTTATTATCCCCGTAAAATAGCGTCATGGGCATCTTCACCAACTGGCTGCGTCAGCGCACCCTCAAACGCCACGCCATTCCGCAACCGGATTGGGCGACGGTAGTCACCGGGCTGCCCTTGCTCAAGGGATTGACCGCCGATGAGCTCGAACGTTTGCGTGAGCTGGCAAGCCTTTTCCTGCATGAGAAAAGCCTGGAGCCGGTACACGGGCTGGTGGTCAACGATACGATGCGCATCTATCTCGCCGCGCAGGCGGCACTTCCCATTCTCAACCTCGGAATCGACTGGTACGACGGCTGGAAGTCCGTGGTGCTGTATCCCGGCGAATTCGCCAGCCGGCAGGAGTGGATGGACGAAAACGGGCTGGTTCACTCCCGCCGTGAAGTCCGCAGCGGCGAGGCCTGGCAGCGCGGGCCTATCGTTCTGTCATGGGCCGATGTCGAGGCCTCCGGCGCATGCGAAGGCTACAACGCCGTCATTCACGAACTGGCGCACAAGCTGGATTACAGCAGCGGCAGCATCAACGGCTGTCCCGCATTGCATGAAGGCATGCGCGTGCGCGACTGGCGTGCGGCCTTCGAGCCGGCGTATGAGGATTTATGCAAGCGCGTGGATCGCGGCGAGGCGTCGGCACTGGACACATACGCGACAGAAGCGCCGGAAGAGTTTTTTGCGGTGATGAGCGAACACTTCTTTGAGACGCCGGGCCTGTTGAAACGTGAGTATCCGGCCGTGTATGAACAACTGAAGCAGTTCTACCGGCAGGATCCGGGAGAGCGGCTGCGCTAGCTCAGGCGGCGGTCTTCTTGCCGGTAAGGCGGAGGTATTTGTCCATCAACTGATCGTGCGTCTCCCGCACATCCGGATTGAACGGGATGCAGTCGATGGGACAGACTTCCTGACATTGCGGCTTGTCGTAGTGGCCGACGCACTCGGTGCACTTGTCAGGATTGATCTCGTAGATTTCCTCGCCCTGCGAAATCGCGCTGTTCGGGCACTCAGGCTCGCACACATCGCAATTGATGCATTCGTCGGTAATCATCAATGCCATACGGTTATTTCTCCAATCCGCGATTGCGCATTTTGCGCTGCAGCGCTTCCTGCACCAGCGGCGATACAAACTGGGACACGTCGCCACCCAGCAAGGCGATTTCCCGCACCAGGCTGGCGGAAATAAACATGTATTGCTCGGCCGGCGTCAGGAATAAGGTTTCGACTTCGGGAAAGAGCTTGCGGTTCATCCCGGCCAGCTGGAATTCGTACTCGAAATCCGACACCGCCCGCAAGCCGCGCACCACTACGCTGGCTCCCTGCTCGCGCACAAACTGCATCAGCAGGCCGGAAAAGCCGACGACGCGGACGTTAGGGCAATCGGAAAGCACTTGCCTGGCAAGTTCGACGCGCTCATCGAGGCTGAAAAACGACTTTTTGGAAGTATTATCGGCAACCGCCACAATGACTTCCGAGAACAGGCCTGCGGCGCGGCGGACAATGTCTTCATGGCCACTGGTTAGCGGGTCGAACGTACCTGGATAGACGGCTTTGGAATTCATGGGGTGCATTTTAACAGGTGATAGTGCACGTTGCCGGCCTTGCCGTGTTTGTACACCTGCCAATCCGCACTGTCCTGCAGCGGCGACTCGGCTTCGGCGTACACCACGCCATCGGGCGCAAGATGCGGCGCCAGCAGCGGCAGAAGCTTTGCCAGCCAACCCTGGCCGAAGGGCGGATCGAGAAAAATAACGTCGTACGGCTGCGTATCCTGCGCCAGAAACTGCAAGGCATCCATGCGCAGCAGTCGCACCTGCCCGGCTTTCAGCAGCGCGGCATTGTCCGCCAATGCACGATGTACCGCCGGGTTCTGCTCCACCATCGTCACCGATGTGGCATAGCGCGAGGCCGCTTCGAAGCCGAGCGCACCGCTGCCAGCGAAGAGATCGAGGCAAGCCTTGCCGTGCAGTTCCTGTCCCAGCCAGTTGAATAGCGTCTGGCGCACGCGCTCGGGCGTCGGACGCAGGCCGAGCGCATCCGGAAAGCGCAGCACGCGGCTGCGCCATTCCCCGGCGTTGATGCGAACCTTATTTGCCGTCGCCGCCAACGATCACCGTTACCATGTTCTGCGGCTTGACGCGCCGCGCAAATGCATCCTTGATTTGTGCTGTGGTGACCTTGGCGACTTCCTTGTTGAAATCATCCAGGTAAGTCAGCGGCAGGCCGTAGAAGCCGATCACCGACAGGTAATCGAGGATCTTGCCGTTGCTGTCGATGCGCAGCGGGAATCCGCCAATGATGTTGTCCTTGGCCGCTTTCAGCTCCTTAGGCGTAGGGCCGGACTGGATGAATTTGTTCAGCGTCTCGCGTACCACCTTGAGCGATGCATCTGTCTGCTCGCGCTTGGTCTGCAAGCCAATCTGGAATGGCCCGGCCTCGCGCATCGGCATGAAATAGCTGTAAACGCTGTAGGCCAGCCCGCGCTTCTCGCGCACTTCTTCCGTCAGCAGCGAGACGAAACCGCCACCGCCCAGGATGTAGTTGCCGACGTAAAGCGGGAAATAATCGGGGTCGCCGCGCTTGACGCCGGGATAACCAAGCAGGATGTGCGACTGCGCAGCCGGATGCGGAATACGCGTTTCAACCGGTGCGCTCGGCAATGGCACGGGTGGGATCGCCGCCACGGCCGTGCCTTCCGGCAGCCCCGAGGTCAACTGCTCGGCAATCGCTTCGGCCTGGGCGCGGGTAACGTCGCCGATGATGGCGACCACCGCGTTGCCGCGCGTGTAATGGCTGCGATGGAACGCAATCAAATCGTCACGCGTGATTTTTTCGACCGTTTCCGGCTCCATCATTTCATCCAGCGCATAGGGATGGCTGCCGAACAGTGCCTTGGAAAACGCCTTGCCGGAGATGCTTTCCGGCTGGGTCGCCGCATCGCGCAGTCCGGCGATGGCACGGGCCTTTTCGCGCTCAAGTACTGCGGCCGGGAAATCCGGTTTTTGCAGCAAGGTGGCAAGAAGCTCAAGCGACGCAACGCGTTCGCGCTCGCTCGACAAAGTCCGCAATTTGAGGCTCGCGCGGTCCAGGTCGAACTCGCCGCCGGGCTGCGCGCCCAGATCGGCAAAACGGTTGGAAATCTGGTCGTCGGTCAGGCCGCCCGCACCCAGCGCCAGCATGCCGCGCGTCAGTCCGGCAACGCCTGCTTTCTCGGGCGTATCGAAGCTGCTGCCTGCGGCGAAGTTGATGCTCACATCGAGTATCGGCAAATCGTGGTTTTCCACGAAATACACCTTGGCGCCGGTGGCGCTTTGCCAGTGCTGGATAGGCAGCGCCGCCTGCACGGTTGCCGACATGGCCAGCGCAACAATCCCGAAAAACAGTCTGGTCATCGCATCCACTATGTTCATGTTGGTAAAAGCCCGCAGAAATTTAGTGCACATGCGGCACCTCCGGGGCTTGCGGTTTGTTTTCGTCCATCGGTTGCGGATCGAGGATGGCAACCGTCAGCTGGTCGTCCACCAGATACTTATTGGCGACGGCTTTTACCTGCTCGGCCGTCACGGCCTGCAAGCGCTTCGGGAACTCTTCGAGATCGCGCCATGACAGTCCGGTGCTTTCCAGCATGCCGATCTGCATGGCCTGATAGAACATCGAATCGCGCTGATAAACGTCGGCAGCAATCACCTGCGCCTTGACGCGCTGCAACTCGTCCTCGGTGATGCCGTCTTCCTTCAGTTGCGCGATCTGGCTACGAATCGCGAGTTCCAAGTCTTCCACGGAATGACTTTCGCTCGGCGTGCCGTCGAATTCGAACAAGGCCGGGCCGCGATTGACGGCATCGTAACCGGCACCGACATTGACGGCGATGCGCTCGCGGCGCACCAGCTCGCGGTTAAGGCGGGATGCCGGGTTGCCGTCGAGCACGCCGGCGAGGATTTCCAGTGCATACGGCTCCCAGTCGTCGGCCTTGCGCAGCGCCGGCACATGGTAGGCCATCGCGATATAAGGCAGCTTGGCGGGAGCCTTGACCGTCACGCGACGCTCACCCTTCTGCTCAGGTTCGTCCTGCGGCTTGCGCTCTGGCAGCTTGCGCGCCTTCAGCGGGCCGAAATACTTCTTGGCAAGGCGGAAAACCTCCTGCGGCTTGACGTCGCCCACCACCACCAGCGTGGCATTGTTGGGCGCATACCAGCGCTTGTACCAGTCGCGGGCATCCCGGGCCTTCATGTTTTCGAGATCGTTCATCCAGCCAATGACCGGACGTCCGTAGGGATGCGCCTGCAATGTGGTGCTCATCAACTGCTCGCCGACCAGGGCTTGCGGCTTGTCGTCGGTGCGCCAGCGGCGCTCTTCCATGACCACCTGGATTTCCTTGGCGAACTCCTTGTCGGACATGTTGAGATTGACCATGCGGTCGGATTCCAGCTTCATGGCAAGCTCAAGATGCGATTTCTCCAGCTGCTGGAAATACACGGTGTAGTCGCGGCTAGTGAAGGCGTTTTCCTTGCCGCCTGCCGCTGCGACGATGCGCGAGAACTGGCCGGCCGGGACTTTTTTTGTGCCCTTGAACATCATGTGCTCTAGCACGTGCGCCACGCCAGTCGTGCCATTGAATTCATCCACGCTGCCCGCGCGATACCAGACCTGGGAAACCACGACCGGCGAACGATGGTCTTCCTGCACCACCACCTTAAAGCCGTTGGGGAATTTCATTTCCTGAATATTGCCGGCGAACGCCGCTGCCGGCAGGAATGCCAGCAAGACCAACCACCATCGATTAAGCACGTTAACTCTCCGTTTTTTTCGATTATACCTTCTGCGCAAGTCAGTTTCGGCACTGCGCAGGCTTTATGACTGAGTATCCGGCTTCAAGTTCGGATTAGCGCGCAGCCCCTATTCCGAATAAAATAGCCCCATGCTTAATTTCTTCAAAAAGAACAAGGACGAATCCCCTTCCCCGGAACCCAAGGCCAGTTGGGCCGAACGGCTAAAGCAAGGACTCGCTCGCACCCGAACCCAACTGGGCAATCAACTCGGCGGACTGTTTGGCGGCGGCAAGATTGACGAAGAGGTTTACGAGGAGCTGGAATCCATCCTGCTCACCGCGGATGTCGGCGTCGGCGCGACGCAAGCGCTGCTGGAACAGGTGCGCACCACTGTCAAACGCCAGCATCTAACCGATACCACACAACTGCGCGAGGCACTTCAACAGGCGCTGGTCGGTCTGCTCGAACCATTGGCCAAGCCGCTAGATACCGGCACGCACAAGCCTTACGTGATCATGCTTGCCGGCGTCAACGGCGCCGGCAAGACCACCACCATCGGCAAGCTCGCCTGGCGGCTGCAGGCCGAAGGGAAGTCCGTGCTCATCGCTGCCGGCGACACCTTCCGCGCGGCCGCTCGCGAGCAGCTCGCCGAATGGGGTGAGCGCAACCAGGTCCAGGTCATTTCGCAAACCGGCGGCGATCCGGCGGCGGTGATCTTCGATGCCGTCAACGCCGCCAAGGCGCGCGGCATCGATGTCGTGCTAGCCGACACTGCCGGCCGTCTGCCGACGCAACTGAATCTGATGGAAGAAATCCGCAAGGTAAAGCGCGTCATCGACAAGGCCTATCCCGGTGCACCGCACGAGGTGCTGCTGGTACTGGACGCCAACACCGGCCAGAACGCCATCGCGCAGGTCAAGGCATTCGACGATGCGCTGGGCGTTACCGGCCTGGCGTTGACCAAGCTGGACGGTACGGCACGCGGCGGCGTAATCGCGGCCATCGCCAAGGAGCGGCCGATTCCGATCCGCTTCATCGGGGTGGGCGAGCAACTGGACGACCTGCAGCCCTTCGACGCCAAGGAATTCGTGGAGGCCCTGTTCTCGTGATCAAGTTCGACCGCGTCGGCAAACTCTACCCTGGCGGCTACGAGGCATTGAAAAACCTTTCCTTTGAAATAGAGAAGGGCGAGCTGGTATTTGTTACCGGTCACTCTGGCGCCGGCAAAAGCACGCTGCTGAAGCTGATCGCCGCACTCGAGCGTCCGACCGCCGGCACCGTATTGATCGGCAACCAGAACGTCAGCAAGCTGCGCCGGGCCGCCGTGCCTTTCCTGCGCCGCAAGTTCGGCCTGGTGTTCCAGGATCACAAATTGCTGTACGACCGCACGGTGTTCGACAACGTCGCCCTCCCGCTGCATATCAATGGCATCGTCGGGCATGAAGCCGGCAAGCGCATACGCGCCGCGCTGGACAAGGTCGGGCTGCTGAGCCGCGAAAAAGCGATGCCGATCACGCTGTCAGGCGGCGAGCAGCAGCGCCTCGCCATCGCCCGCGCAGTGGTCAGCCGTCCGGCAATCATGATCGCTGACGAACCGACCGCCAATCTCGATGAAACCTATGCGACAGAAATCATGAAGCTGTTTCACTCCTTCCATCAGGTCGGCGTCACGGTGTTGATTGCTACGCACGATGCCCACGGCAGCGCCGAATTCGGCGGACGTACGTTGCATCTGGCGCAAGGAGAGCTGCGATGATCGGCCAGATACTCGCTCAGCATCGCCTGGCTTTTTCGCTGGTTACCGGCCGTATGCGTCGCGCACCGCTGGCATTGCTGATGATGATTACGGTCATTGGAGTCACGTTGTCTCTACCGGCGATGCTGTACGTCGCGCTCGAAAACATCCAGCGCCTCGCAGGCGGCTTCCAGGCTGCACCGCAAATCAGCCTGTTTCTCGCCATGAATGCGCCGGAAGAACAGATCAAGGAAATCGACGCGCAGCTCCGCAAGCACAAAGATATCGTCTCATACCGTTTCGTCAGCCGCGATAGCGCATGGCAGGAAATGCAGCAAAACACGGGGCTGGCAGAGATTGCCGGCGGCCTGGAGCAGAATCCGCTTCCCGACGCTTATGTCGTAGAAACCAAAAGTGGCGACCCGGTTGCGATCGAACGCATGCAGCAGGAAATGCAGCAATGGCCAGGCATCGAACATGCGCAACTGGATGCAGCCTGGATAAAACGCCTGCATGGATTGCTGGAACTCGGCAACAAGCTGGTTCTGGTCATCGCAGGGCTACTTGGGTTCGCACTGCTGATCATCACAGGCAACAGCATCCGCTTGCAGATTGCTACCCAGCATGAAGAAATTGCCTTGAGCCGGCTAATCGGCGCAACGGACCGTTTCATTCGCCGCCCGTTTCTTTACGCCGGCACGCTCTATGGCATTGGCGGCGGCTTGGCGGCTTTGCTGATACTGGCAAGCGCAGTCTGGCTATTCAATGAATCGGTTGCCGACCTTGCGCGACTGTATGCGTCGAACTTCCACCTCATCATGCCGACCGCCGATATCAGCCTTGCGCTCGTAGGCGGCTCAGCTCTGTTGGGCTGGATTGGCTCCTATGTTGCGGTAAACCGTGCGCTGGCGGACATCGAAAGCTATTAGCTGGCGGAGCGAGGAACATCCATCAAGTCAGTAAGGGGTGCATCCAGATGAACAAGGCCTGGCTTTGGGATTCGGCAACCCGCGCCAGGGCGGCAAACTCCGTAACCAGTAATTGAACCTCCTCGACCGGCCAGCCGCTCATTTCGAATTCCTCGGTAGCAGCCAGCTCTTCTCCCACGGCCTCCAGCGCATCCTCTTCCAGGCTGGCCAGCTTCTCAGTCAACTCATCCGGAATCCGAAGAACAATAGGGCCATCGTCACCGCTGGTATAAACCGGCTCGTAGAAATAGACGGCATCCTCGATGCCATCGCCTGTCAGCAGACAATGCAAGGTAATGAACTTCGCCTTGCTGATATCTCTTGCTTCGATGCCGCTCCATTCATCAACCGGGTGCTGCGACTCCCCGATTGCCTCAATATCTTCCTCGTCAGCGCTGACGATATTTACCAGAATTCCCATTGCCCGCTCTTGTGATTGCTTGATAAAAATGAATCTTACCTTCTTGCGATTATGTCGGTAGGAATATTGGGTTTCCAGAACTTTTCCCAACTAGCACTCTCAAACCGTGAGTGCTAAAATGGTCCTGAACCCGGGAGGTTAAAACGCAATGAGTTATTCCCTGTCTTTACCGATGCCATCGGCGGTTGAAAGTATCGATCGTTACATGCAGACGATCCGTACTTTTCCTGTGCTCAGCGCAGAAGAGGAGTACGACTACGCTACCCGCCTGCAACGTGACAACGATCTGGACGCAGCCAAGCAATTGATTCTTTCACATCTGCGGCTGGTGGCCAGTATCGCTCGTGGCTATTCCGGCTATGGCCTGCCCCAGGCAGACCTGATCCAGGAAGGCAATATCGGCCTGATGAAGGCGGTGCGCCGTTTCGATCCGGAACGTGGCGTGCGTCTTGTTTCCTTTGCCGTCCACTGGATCAAGGCTGAAATCCACGAATTCATCCTGCGCAATTGGCGCCTGGTTAAAGTTGCCACAACCAAGGCGCAACGCAAGCTGTTCTTCAATCTGCGTAGCATGAAAACGCATAGCGGCAGTCTTCACCCGGATGAAATCCAGGAAATCGCCCGCGAACTGAAGGTAAAGCCGGAAGAGGTCATCGAAATGGAATCGCGCATGGGTGGGCAGGATATTGCCCTTGAATCCCATGGCGAAGATGACAGTGAAGAAAGCTGGAGTCCGATCGCCTATCTGGAAGATCATCGTCCAGAGCCATCCGAAATGCTTGCCGACCAGCAGATTGAAGTGCTTCAGACTGTCGGCCTGGAAACAGCATTGAACAGCCTTGACGACCGCAGCCGGCGCATTGTTGAAGCGCGTTGGCTGAAGAACGACGGCAGCGCCACGTTGCATGAACTTGCCGCCGAATATGGCGTTTCCGCCGAACGTATTCGCCAGATCGAACACAAGGCGATGCAGAAAATGAAGGGGATTATTGGCGCAGCAATGTAATTCGTTTGCGTCTTACCCAATAAAAAAGGCTGCGTTTGCAGCCTTTTTTATTGTTCGCAATCCCGCGCTATCAAGCCAGGATCACAGAGAAGAATGCAATCCAGGACCAAGCAATCAATGCAACGATAACGGTCATCGGCAGGTTTTCCCAAGTGAAAATATGCATTTCCAAGCCCTCAATTTAAATAAAGATATTACTGTCTTATTTTATTCGCTTCGTCGTCCGATTTCAAGCGGTTAAATGGAATCATCGGATCGTCATCGTCCATCAGGATCCGCTGCGCGGGACCTTCCAGGTCATCGAACTGCCCGGACTTGATGGCCCATAACACGCCAACTGCGGCTGCAGCCACGAAAATCAGGGTCAGGGCGAACAGGAAAAGCAGGTTGCCTGTCATGCTGCCAACACCTCCGGTGCGGGATGCTCCTCGAATGCCAAGGCATTGCCGATATGCTGGCGGATCACCTTGAGATCGGCAATCTGGTTACGGATGCCCTGCTCGAAGCTTTCCAGCTCGGCGATGCGATCCTCCAGCGTGTCCGTGGCTTTGTAAATACGCTTGATGCTCTCCATGCGGCGACGCAACTGCAGTTGCTGCTCGCGAACTTGCGACTCCATCGGCGCCATCACGGCCTTCAGCCAGTTCTCGACATCGCGATTAGCGATTTCGTAAACATTCACCACGCGATTCGCCATCGTCTCGAAGAATTTCGTGGTGAGCGTCATCTTCTCGTTCACGATCATGTTCAAGGCCGTATCGAACTGCTCCTTGTAAGCACGTTCCAGCTTACCCAATTCCTTCTGATAGCGCGCGGTGGAAAAACCGGGGGCCGTCACGGGCGTTGAACCATGATCCTGCGCGTACTTCTGGTACATGGCATCCATCATTTTCTTGATTTCGGCGATCTGATTATCCGAACTTGCCATGCGCTCGTTGATATCCTTGAAAAACCCTTCCATGGCGGCGCGTATGCTCTTGGTGAAGTTCGCAGCCACCATCGCATGCCGTGTTTTAGCAACTTCCATGCGTAACCGCTCCATGCCCAGGTAGGCGAACAGCGTGTTGGTATGTTGCGAAAACACGCTACGCAAGGCTTGAAAACGCTGCAACCCGCGCTCGAAGCTTTCCTTGTCAGTCTTGACCTTGTTCATCATGTGCTCGACCACATCGGCGTTCTTGCCACGCAGGCCTTTCAATTCATCCAACTGCTCGGACAATCCTTGCAGCCTGGACTCGAGGGTCAGGGCAGAATTTCCGATCAAGTCCTCGATCTCGCTCTCGGTGTTGTCGCGCACGATCTCCTTCTTGGAAGGAATCAGCTCGTCGGACAACGCCTTTTGCAATTCAGGCAAGCGGCTCTTAACCAGCAGCGCTTCGTCGCTATTGACCTTGGCCAGCAAGCCTTTCTGTGCCGACACGGGGAAAATCTGAGCAGGGTCGAGCTCGAGTAGTTCGGCACTGACCTTGATCTGCTTGGCAATTTCCTTTTCGACTTCTCGCTCGGTTTTCAGTTCATCCCACAGGCCGTCGATTTTATTAAGCACCGCCATGCGGCCTTTTTGCTTCCAGCGCGTACCGCTGATGTACTGGCGCCAGACGTCGCTCTCGGATTTGGTCACGCCGGTGTCCGCAGCAAGAATGAACAGCACGGCGTGGGCATTAGGCAGCATGTTGAGCGTCAGCTCAGGTTCGGTGCCGATCGCATTCAGCCCCGGCGTATCGAGGATAACGAGGCCCTGCTCAAGCAAAGGATGCGGGAAATTGATGATCGCGTAGCGCCAGCAAGGGATATCCACCGTGCCATCCTCGTTGAGGTTCATCGCGTCATCGGGATTGTTGGGATCGTAAAGTTCGTAGCGCTCGGCTTCTTCCACCGACACGCGTTTGGTGCGGCTGACTTCCTTGAACGCACTGACCATGCTGTCGCTGGAATCGACGTCGAATTCGAACACGGTCCATTCGGAGGGAAAGCGCTTGTATTCGGTGGTGGTGGTATCGGAACCGCGTGTCTCGATGGGCAACAAGCGCAGCGAGCTCGGATTTTGAGGGTCATACATGAGCTCGGTCGGGCACATGGTCGTGCGGCCGGCACTGGACGGCAACAATCGTTGACCATAGTCGGCAAAGAATATTGCATTTATCAGCTCGGACTTGCCGCGCGAGAACTCGGCCACGAAAGCCACGTTCAGTTTGTCTTCATGCAGGCGATCCAATAAATGTTGGATACGCAAATCCACTTGCGCATCGTTCAACTCCTGCTCGATAAGCCAGCCGCGATAATCGCAGATGGTGTCGATCAGCGCCTTGCGCCATGTGCTATATGCTGCAAACTGATCGGCAAGCTTGTTTTCAACCATGTATGTTCTCGCCCATATACCCCGCTGCTACTCTAGCATGATTCATAAATTAATCAAAAAATCAGGCGGGTATCGCGCAGGCTGCATGCGCGATGTGAGCTCCTGAGCGGATCGCGATTCTGCTATCATTTTGGCTTCGGTAATACGACAGCCACAAACCATGAGCGGCCTCACTCCCAGCACTCCACGCCCGACCGATATTCGCCTGCACCAGGCTTCACGCAAACTTGAAATCGTGTTCGACGACGGCGCCCACTTCCATCTGCCTTGCGAATTTCTGCGGGTTTACTCTCCATCAGCGGAAGTCCGTGGCCACGGCGCAGGACAAGAAGTGCTGCAGGTAGGCAAGGAAGACGTCAATATCGCGGGCATCGAGCCGGTTGGCCAATACGCGGTCAAACTGACTTTTTCTGACGGCCACGACACCGGACTTTACTCTTGGGACTATCTCTACGACCTCGGCTCCCGCCAAGGTGAGCTATGGCAGTCCTACCTAGAGCGGCTCGCTGCCGCCGGAATCCAGCATAAAGGCCAGGCATGAGCGAAAATACCACGCACTTCGGCTTCAAAACCATCGCCGAATCCGAAAAGGCACGTAAGGTCGGCGAAGTTTTTCATTCCGTCGCCAGCCGCTACGATTTGATGAACGACGTAATGTCGGCCGGATTGCATCGCTTATGGAAACGCTACACTGTAGAAACCAGCGGCGTATTGCCTGGCAACCGCGTACTTGATATCGCGGGTGGCAGCGGCGACCTCTCGCGCCTGTTCGCCAAAAAGGTCGGCAAGCTGGGCAAGGTGATCCTGACGGACATCAATGCTTCCATGCTATCCGTCGGGCGCGACCGCATGCTCGACGAAGGGATCGCGGTTCCGGCCACGCAATGCGACGCGGAAAAGCTACCTTTCCCCGACAATTATTTCGATTGCGTCTCGGTCGCTTTCGGCCTGCGCAACATGACGCACAAGGATCTCGCGCTAAAGGAAATGCTGCGCGTACTCAAGCCCGGCGGCCGGCTGCTGGTGCTGGAGTTTTCGCATATATGGAAACCCCTGCAACCAGCGTACGATGCCTATTCATTCAAGCTGCTGCCAGTCATGGGCAAGGTGCTAGCGCAGGATGCTGAAAGCTACCGCTATCTGGCGGAGTCCATCCGCATGCATCCCGACCAGGAAACACTGAAGCAGATGATGCTGGATGCCGGTTTTGACAAAGTCGATTATCACAACCTGACGGCCGGCGTGGTGGCACTGCACAAAGGCTTCAAATATTGAAGTTGACTGCCGACGCTTTGAACCACCTGCTGCGCCAGAATTCCTGGGCGAGTGAGCAGCTTCGTCCCTACGTCGGGAAAATTGTCCGCGTTTCCATGCCGCCGCTCGGTACCACGCTGGCGATAGACCGCGCTGGCGAATTTTCTGCTGCCCCGCGTGATGCCCAGATTGACGCTGAAATCGGCCTGACTCCGGGCGCGGCCTTGCGCATGCTGCTGGAGCCCGACGCCGCAAGCGGCCTTGCAACCTTGCAGGGCGATGCCGAACTTGCTGCCGCCGTTGGCAAAGTCTTGCGCGGACTGCGCTGGGATGCCGAGGAGGACCTGAGCCGTATCGTCGGCGACATCCCCGCGCACGAACTCAGCCAGGCCGGGGCACGCATCCGGCAGGAAATCGGGCGCCAAGCCATGTCGGTTGCCGGCATGTTTTCCGAATTCTGGCTGGAGGAACAACCGCAGATCGCCAAGAAGCGTCATCTGGACAGATTCTCCCAAGACGTCGATGCCTTGCGCGACGACGTCGAGCGCTTCGCCAAACGGGTGGAGCGGTTGGAGAAAAACCTCTGATGCGGTTTTTGCGATTGTTCAAAATCGTGTTCGTTGGCCTGCGTTTCGGGCTGGACGAACTCATGTTCAGCCACGCCCGGCTGCGCAGCGCTCAAACACTGCTGCGCGCCCTGCTCTTCTGGCGGCGCTTTGACCAGCCGCGCGGGGTACGACTGCGCCTGGCGCTGGAAAACCTCGGGCCTATTTTCGTCAAATTCGGCCAGATGCTGTCAACGCGACGCGACTTGATTCCGCTCGATATCGCCGACGAACTGGCCAAACTGCAGGACAGCGTGCCGCCATTTTCCGCGCCGCAAGTGCAGATCGTTTTGCAGCAGGCTTATGGTACGAAGGCGGCGGAAATGTTCGCCAGTTTCGATCCGACACCCGTCGCCAGCGCCTCAGTTGCGCAAGTCCATTTCGCCACGTTACCGGACGGTCGCCCGGTAGCCGTCAAGATATTGCGACCGGGCATCGACGCCGTAATCGACAAGGACCTGGCATTGCTCGACGTCGCAGCAATGCTGCTGGAAAACCTCTGGTCCGACGGCAAGCGTCTGCGGCCGCGTGAGGTCGTCGCGGAGTTCGGCCGGCATATACATAACGAACTCGACCTGATGCTGGAAGCCGCGAACTGCAGCCAGTTGCGGCGCAATTTCGCCGACGGCCGGTTGCTGCTGGTACCGGAAGTGTATTGGGACGCGTGCCGCGAACAAGTCATGGTGATGGAGCGCATGGCCGGCACGCCAATCAGCCAGGTGGCGCGCTTGCGCGAACTCGGCGTGGATATTCCCCAACTTGCGCGCAACGGCGTAGAGATCTTTTTCACGCAAGTATTTCGCGACAGTTTTTTTCATGCCGACATGCATCCCGGCAACATTCTTGTGGAAAACGACGGTCGTTACGTTGCACTCGATTTCGGCATCATGGGAACGCTGAGCGACACGGACAAGCAATATCTGGCGCGCAACTTCCTGGCATTTTTCCGCCGCGACTATCGCGAGGTCGCCCGCGCCCATATCGAATCGGGCTGGGCACCGAAAGACACGCCGCAGGATGAGTTCGAAACCGCGATCCGCGCCGTGTGCGAGCCAATTTTCGACAAACCGCTCAAGGACATCACCTTCGGCCGCGTGCTGCTGCGCCTGTTCCAGACCTCGCGCCGGTTTGGCGTGGTTATCCAGCCGCAACTGGTGATGCTGCAAAAAACGCTATTGAACATCGAAGGACTGGGCCGCGAGCTCGACCCGGAACTGGATCTGTGGAAGACCGCCAAGCCCTATCTGGAACAATGGATGAGCGAACAGATGGGCTGGCGCAGCATCATCGAGAATTTCCGCACCGAAGCACCGCACTGGGGAAAAATACTGCCGCAACTGCCGCGCCTGATGCATGAAAGCCTGTTGCGCAACGACGCCGCCGTGCTGACGGAGAAAATGGAAGCACTCGCTACAGAGCAGAAACGCCGTAACCGCCTGCTGTTCTGGGCAACTTCCGCGCTGGTGCTGCTTGCCCTGCTCCAGCTCGCCGGTTTTATGCTGCTGACGGGCTGGGGCTTGGGCTAGCGCCCACCATCGCCATCACTTTCTCCGGCTCGACACGCAATAGCGCGGCGATGTCGCGGTAATCATCCGGCAACGCTGCATCGTCCCAGCCATTGGCGGAATGACGCGCCAGGTTGAGCGCCAGCATCACATTGCGAACCCTTGTATTCTGCGAATGCGCCGGGTCCATCAGCGTCAACAGCAACTCCGGCAGCTTCCATTCGATGGCAAGCGCGTGCTGCAACTCGGCACCCTTGAAACCCAGCACTTCCTGTTGCACTGCCGCACTGCGCAAGGTCTTATCCGCTTCCTGCATCGCATGGATTTTCAGCATCGCGTCCGGGTTGAAGCACCACATCAGCATTTCGGAAAGATAACTCAGGAGCGAAGCGATGCGAATTTCCTCGGCGTGCAAATCATGCAGCAACAAGGCCCAATCGAAAGCGTAGCGTGAGGCCCGTTGTGCGCGACGAACGGTGCGCAGGAGATTGGTCAATGCGGCAAGATGGCCGTACAACTGATCCTCTACCAAGGGTTCGGGCCGGATTTCGCGGAAGAAGGCATTGAAGCCCATCATCATGATGCCCTGCTCCACCTGAACCAGTTCCTGCGTCTGACTGCGTCTATGCGCCTGCAAATAACGCAGCAGTTTGACCGTCATCATGGGGTCACTGGTAATCACGTGTGCAACACTGCGTGCGTTGAGATTATCCTCGTCGGCACGCATGCGCTCCAGTTCACGCGCGGTATGTTTCAGCACGGGCAACTCGGCACTGCTCAAGTATGTCACCCACCCGGCCAGATCCTGTGGTTGCTGCGCCATTGTTTTTCTCCAGCAAAAGCCTTTCGGTCGATTGTAGCACCACTATTATTTAGTGGATCGTTTGCTAGAATAGCCACGACTCAGACGTCATCATTCAATCACAACTAAGGATACGACTGTGCTGCTCGGATTCGTCATACTTTATCTGGTCTTTTCCATCGGCATTGGGGTGTATGCCGCCACTCGCGTAAAAAGCTCCAGAGATTACGTTGTTGCCGGCCGCAGCTTACCTATCTATATCGTTACCGCCACGGTTTTCGCAACATGGTTCGGTTCCGAGACGGTACTGGGCATTTCCGCCACATTCTTACAGGACGGCTTGGGCGGCATCGTCTCCGACCCCTTCGGATCGTCGCTGTGCCTGATCCTTGTCGGCTTGTTCTTTGCCCGCCCGCTGTATCGCATGAACCTGCTAACCATTGGCGACTATTACCGCAACAAATACGGTCGCCCCGTGGAGATAATTGTCAGTCTGGCCATTGTGATTTCCTACATGGGCTGGGTTTCGGCCCAGATGACTGCGCTGGGGCTGGTGTTCAACGTACTATCGGACGGCACCGTCACCCAGATGCAAGGCACCCTGATCGGCGCCGCCATCGTGCTGCTTTATACGTTGTTCGGCGGCATGTGGTCGGTCGCGCTGACCGACTTCTTCCAGATGACCATCATCGTGCTCGGCATGCTATTCATCGGTTGGGAAGTGAGCAGCCTGGCGGGCGGCGTCGGCACCGTGGTCAGCCATGCTCAGGCTTCCGGCAAACTGGAGTTCTGGCCGGCGGTGAATGCTCGCGACATTGTCGCTTTCGCCGCCGCCTGGCTCACCATGATGCTGGGCTCGATTCCGCAACAGGACGTGTTCCAGCGCGTGATGTCGGCTAAAAATGAAAATACCGCCGTGCATGGTTCGATACTGGGCGGCAGCCTGTATTTTGTTTTCGCCTTCATTCCGGTGTTCATTGCCTATTCGGCGACGCTGATCGACCCGGGTATGGTGGACAGACTGCTGCAGACCGACACGCAAATGATATTGCCCACCCTGGTGTTGGACCACATGCCAATATTCGCCCAGGTGATGTTCTTCGGCGCACTGCTTTCCGCCATCATGAGTACCGCCAGCGGCACTTTGCTGGCGCCTTCCGTCACGTTTACGGAAAACATCCTCAAGGGCTTCATGCACCGCATGAACGACCGCCATTTGCTGTGGCTGATGCGCGGTGTCGTGGTATGTTTTGCAGTACTGGTCACGGTATTTGCGCTGTATTCCGACGCGACGATTTATGAAATGGTGGAAAACGCCTACAAGGTAACGCTGGTGGTCGCCTTCACCCCGCTTGCCTTTGGCGTGTACTGGAAACGCGCCAATACTCAGGGCGCCATGCTTGCCATCATATTCGGCCTGCTGACCTGGATTCCTCTCGAAATCTGGAATCCGGAAGGTTTCTGGCCGCCGCAGTTCGCGGGCTTGCTGATGAGCATTCTCGGCATGATCGTGGGTTCGCTAATGCCCAAAGTGTGGCTGGCTCACCGCCATGCCGGGCACGCAGAAAAGTAAGTCAGTTGCGCTGGCAGCGGGGACAGTAAAACGTCGACCGCTGCCCTTGCCGCATCGTTGCGATGGGCGTATCACACACCTTGCAGGGTTGGCCGGTACGCCCGTAGACGAAATACTCCTGTTGGAAATATCCCGGATTGCCATCCGCGCCGAAAAAATCCCGCAGGCTGCTGCCGCCGGCCTTGATCGCATCTGCCAGGGTTGACTTGATTTCCCGCACTAGCCGTTCGCAACGGGCCACGCTAAGTTTGTTGGCAGCCGTTTTCGGGTTGATGCCGGCACGGAACAGCGATTCGCTGGCATAGATATTCCCCACGCCGACCACCAGTTTTCCATCCATCACGACCAGCTTGATCGCCGCCGTGCGCGTTCGAATATTCCGATGCAGCCACTCCCCGCTGAAGGCATCCAGCAAGGGCTCCACGCCGAGACTGCCGAGAATGGGATGCAGCAAAGGGTCTTCCGCCCATAACACCGCACCAAACCGACGCGGATCGCGCAGACGAACCAGCGCGCCGTTATCCAGTACCAGGTCGAAATGATCGTGCTTTTCAGGTGCCTCGTGTCCGACCAGATGACACAACCTGCCGGACATGCCGAGATGCAGGATCAGGGTGCCGTGATCGAAATGGATAAGCAGGTATTTGGCGCGGCGGGAAAGGCTACGGATAGGCCGGCCCGCCAGTAGCTCGTGCAGATTGGCCGGTATGGGCCAGCGAAGTGCGGGGTTGCGCACCACAACAGCGGCAATGCTGCGTCCGGCAAGCGGACGTTCGAGACCACGCAGCGTGGTCTCGACTTCCGGCAATTCAGGCATGATGGTGGAACTTGTTTATTTCGGAGCGCCGACGGGTGGATTCAACAACGAGAATCCGAGATCGGCCGGAAAATGGTACAGCATGCCTTCGTCCGGCCGCGCCAGTATCATTTCAGGCGATTCGAGATGCTTCTCGACGTGGATGCGCTTGCCATCTTTCAGGACGATCTCGAACGAAGGGTAAACCGTCTTGCGATCCGGCGTATAGGGTTCGACGGAGTTGGCGCTCAGAGTCGTCCAACCGTCGCCGAACCATTCGTCCAGTTCGGCTCGGCTGGGCTTGGCGCCGGAGATCGACACTTTCCATTGATTATTGTCATGCTCCAGGCGCAGGCCGGTTTCTTCCCATTGCTCCAGCCGAGAGAAATCGAAGCCGGCAATATGCTCTGTCGGCGCCAGCAAGCGCTTGTCGATAAACTCAACCACCTGAGTCGCCGCCGCGTCGGAATAAGCTGTCGAAATCAGGAAAACCGAATTCCCGAAGGCAACGTATTGCTGACCGTTGACCGGATTGAAAGTCCCGAACAGAAACTCCTTGTCATCCAGTTTCAACCGCAAGGAGGGATTATCCAGACCGAAGCGTGCAAGATCGGAAACATCGAATTTGTCGATGCTGTCCGCATTGAGCACGGCGAGAACCTTATTGACTGCCTGCTCACCGGCGCGCGCCGCATAAGGCCGGACGATATGCCAGTTGCCGTCGCGCTTTTCAAGTACTACCGGCTTCTTGGCCGGAAACTCGATCTCGACCTTGCGGATATCCGCCTGGCTCAACTCGGAAACCTTTACTTCCTTCGCTGCTGTCTCCTCTTTTTTTGGATTCAGATAGAGAAACAGCGCAAGGCCTGCAATGATCACCAGCAAACCCAGATTGACGAGCCAGCGCGATTTCATCGTGTACGTCTCCGGCGCCAGATAACGATCCCGGCAATCAGCAGGGACAGCGGCAAGACAATAACGAAGCCGCCAAAAATCAGGATGCCTTCAAGAGCGGTATAGCTCACCGTCACATCCTTCAGCGGCTTGGGCTGGATACTGATCAGCTGATCGTCGCCGGCCAGCCAGTTGACCATATTGATACCCAGGTCGAGATTGCCACCATTGGCGACAAACGAATTCGCGAGGAAATTGCCGTTGCCAACCACGACCACGCGCTGGGTAATATTCTCCGCCTTGCGCTGCATCGCCACGGCGATATTCACCGGTCCGGGCACATCCTTCTCGTCGAAGTTAATCTTGCCGTCAAGCTTGCCCGTCTCCAGCCAGCCGTTATGCGCCACCGAAATCAGGCGGGTTACATCCCAGTCGCCGGTTTGGTCGTTGACATCGATCGCACGTGCCTCTGGAAAAGCTGTCAGCAGCGTGAATTCCTTGGTGATGGCGTGCTCGGTATACTGGCGGCCGATCACGGTACGCGGGTCGATGCCGTTCTGCGACGAAGTCGGATCCACCGCAACCCCCGGCGTCAGCACCAGGCCCAGGTATTCCGCCAGCGGCTGCAAGCCATGCAGCGACTCCTGGTCGATCAGCCATAGAAGATTGCCGCCGGTCGCCACGTAATGAATGATCTTTTTTACCTCGGCCTCGGAAACGTCGACCTGCGGGCCGGCGATCACCAGCATTGCGCCGTTGCGCGGCACTTCCTGTGCAATCGTGAGGTCAGGATTCGCCAGCTTGAAGCCCTTGGTTCCCAGTTGATGACCGAATTCGCCCAGATCGAAGTTCTTTTCGCCGATCAGGCTGCGTTCGCCATGGCCATCCAGGTACATCACGGCACGGGCCTGCGAACGCTGCAGGCGTACCAGCACGTTGGTCAGGTCGCGCTCGGTGTAGTTGGGCACCAGGTTTTCGGTTCGCTTTTGGAACTCGACCACCAGTTCGCCGTCCTTGCGGATGCCGGCTTCCTGCGCGCGCTTGGGTTCCTTGGTAGAGTTGACGAACGTCAGGTTGATATCCGACTTGGCGCGCTGATAACGCGCGACGAAATCATGGATGACCTTTTTGCGGTCGGCATCGTCGTTCTCGACGAAAGCGGTGATATTGACCGGGCCTTTCATCTTCTTGACCACATTGACGCTGCCTTCGGTCAGCAGGTTGCGTGCCGCCTGCGTGACATCGCGCTCGATATGAAACTCACGCGTCAGGTAGCCCAGCATCCCGATCAGCGAAAGAAAAAGGACGACAAACAGCCAGTTCTGTACGAACAGTTGTAAACGAATTTTGCGGTTGATCTTCATCTTGGATTCTTTCCTGCGTTATCCGCGCAGCCGGTCGGCATCGAGCCGGCGCACAGTCAGCACCAGGAACGTAGCTATGAACAGTACGAAATAGGCAATATCAGTAGTGCTCAGCACCCCGGTTGCCAGCGGTTCGAAATGACGCATCAGCGACAGGTAATTGAGCGGGCTTTCCGGATCGGTCGCGAAATTATCGATGATCACCAGTCCCAGCAACGCGATGAAGCTCATGATCGCCGCAATGATCGGCTGCTGCGTCAGGCTGGACATGAAGAGGCCCAGCGCTGCGAACGAAGCCGCCATCAGCCACAAACCCAGTGCGTTGGTCAGCAGATGCGCGGTATCGAGATCGGTGGCGACATGCATCGACAAGGTCATCGCCAGCACCATCAGCGTCACCAGGCTGATAAACGCCATCAGGCCGACGAACTTTCCGAACACGATTTCAAACAGCGAAACCGGCGAGGAAAACAGGAATACCATGGTGTGGTTTTTGCGCTCTTCCGCGATCTGGCGCATCGTCAGCAGCGGTACCGCCGTCAGCAATACCAGTACCGCCACGCCAAATATCTGCGGCATCACGAAGGCGGTAAAGCCGATGCGCTGTTCGGGCAGCATCGAGCCCTGCATCGCTTCGAAATAACGACCGACGGCGTTCATGAAAAACCCGGAGAGCAGCAATTGCAACAAGGCCAGGATGACCCAAGCCATCGGCGAGGCAAACAGGCTGCGGAGTTCCTTGCCTGCAATGGTGAATATCATTTTCATGCTACAACCTCTTCCTGTTGAGTCAAATGCAGGAATACATCCTCAAGCGAAGTAGTGTCGGGAGCGATATGGTAAAGCCCCCAATCGCCGGCGACAGAAGCCTGAACAATTGCTTCGGCTACATTCGCGCTACCATCAGCGAAACGTACGAGCAACATCCCTTCGGCTTCCTCGACCGCCGCGACACCCGGCAATGCAAGCATCGCCTCGGCCGCGGGCGGACGACGCAGCCCGATGCAAAGACGGTTGCTCTCGCGGCTGCGCTTCAATGTTTCGATCTCGCCGCTGAAAACCAGTTGGCCCTGATGGATGATCTGGACGCGGTCACACACCATTTCCACTTCCGGCAGGATATGGGTGGACAGAATCACGCTATGTTCGCCGCCCAACTCCTTGATCAATGCGCGGATGTCGCGGATCTGGATCGGGTCAAGGCCGCGCGTCGGCTCGTCCAGCACCACCACCATCGGGTGATGGATGATCGCTTGGGCGATGCCCACGCGCTGCTGATAACCGGTGGAAAGGTTTTCGCACAGGCGCTTGCCCATTTCGGTGAGGCCGGTGCGTTCCTTGGCCTGCTCGACCGCGCGCTTCACCTTGGCGCGAGGAATGCCATGGATACGGGCGGCCAGCGCCAGCATCTCGTCAACGGTCAACTCGCGGTAAAGCGGCGGCGTTTCCGGCAGATATCCGATCAGCGCCTTGGCTTCCTTGGGGTTTTCGATCATGTCGATGCCGCAAATCTTGACGGTGCCCGCCGTGGGCGCCAGATTTCCGGTGAGCATCTTCATCGTGGTGGATTTGCCCGCGCCATTCGGGCCGAGAAACCCAAGAACTTCGCCCTTATTGAGGGTGAAGTTCACGTCGCTGACGACAGCACGGCCTCCATAGGCGCGCGTCAGGTCGCTAGCCTCGACAGTAACAGTATTCATAGGAATGAACGTCCGGATTCTAGAGTTAAGCCATAAAACTTATAAAAAACGCCTGACTGTTGTCAAGCGTCGCATAGATTGGAAAATCCATATAAACAAGCTATATTGAATAGGCATTATGGATGAACTTGGTTGGCCTGTCACGGACTAACCATGCATCCAGACCACAGGTAACGGACCGTTTTCAACCCATGAGAAACTCACCCAATTCGATGCGCGCTTCTATCGCTATTGCACTTCTTTTTGCCAGCTTGGGCACCCAGGCGCAAGAAGCCGTTCCTCCCGCTGCGAAAGAATTGAGCAGCGAGTTCATTTACAAGTATCTGGTCGGTGAAGTCGCCGGACAGCGCGGAGACATCGGGCTGGCCAGCACCATCTTCTTTGATCTTGCTCAATCCAGCCGCGACCCGCGCCTTGCAGAACGCGCCGCCCGCGCAGCGGTTTACGGTAATCAGCCGCAGCTGGCCGCCCGTGCAGCCGGCCTGTGGGCCGAACTCGATCCGGAATCGGTTGAAGCGCAGCAGGCCATGGCGCAGTTGCTGCTCAGTACTGGAAACCTCGAAGACGCGCGGCCGTTCCTTGAAAAACTGCTGGTCGCGCCCGATCTGCGCGGCAACGGCTTCCTCTACCTGAACGGTGTACTCTCGCGCCACCCCGACAAGGATGCCGCGCTTGCGCTGGTGCAGGACCTTGCAGAACCCTACCCCAAGCAAGCCGAAGCGAAGTTCGCCATAGCCCACCTTGCCTTCAATGCCGGGCAGGATGACCTGGCTCTCAAGGAATTAAGCGCGGCAGAAGCCTTGCGTCCCGGATGGGAGCCCGCTGCCGCACTGCATGCCGAAATTCTTCTGCGTCAGTCTGCGGATAGCGCCCTCGTATTTTTCCGCGACTATCTGAAAAAATACCCCGAGGCCAGCAACATCCGGCTGACTTACGCCAAACTGCTGGTCAATGAGAAAAAACTGGATGAAGCGCGCATTCAGTTCACCAGACTTGCCGATGCGGTCAAGGACAACCCGGAAATGGCCGTCGTTGTCGGCCTGCTGGCGGGCCAACTCGGCGACTACGCGCAAGCCGACAAGTATTTCAAGCAGGCACTGGAGCACGGCTACAAGGAGCCGGAGCAACTCTATATTTATCTCGGACAATCGGCAGAGAAGCAGAACCTTAACGACCAGGCCTACGGCTGGTACAAGCGCGTGGAAAGCGATGAGTTACTTTTCGACGCCCAGCTGCGCATCGCCGCACTGCTCGCCCATGAGAAAAAGCTGGCTGAAGCGCGCAAACTGCTTCAGAACCTGCCGAACCTGACGAGCGAGCAGCAGGCGGTTGCATTGCAGGTAGAAGCCAACCTTCTGGTACAGGAAAAGAATTACCAGGAGGCATACGCGATCCTCGACCGTGCCATCAACACGCTGCCCAATACGCCTGAAATGATTTACGACTTTGCGATGCTGGCAGAAAAGGTGCTGCGTTTCGATGTCATGGAACAGCAGTTGCGCAAGCTGATCACGATCAAGCCGGACTTTGCCCAGGCCTACAATGCTCTTGGCTACACGCTGGCCGATCGCAACGAACGCCTCGAAGAGGCTGAATCGCTCATTGAAAAGGCCTTGACCCTGAGCCCGGACGACCACTACATCCTCGACAGTATGGGCTGGGTGCAATATCGACGCGGCATGCTGGACGAAGCGGCAGACTACCTTCGCCGCGCCTATTCCGAGAAGACCGATCCTGAAATCGCAGCACACCTGGGCGAGGTTTTATGGCAACAGGGCAAGCGGGACGAAGCTGTCAAAACCTGGGACGAAGCGTTGCGCGCGCATCCTGACAATGAGGTATTGCTCAACACGACGAAAAAATTCCGTCAGTGAGCTTGCTCCGCCTCACCCTATTCTCGGCGTTAGTCGCGCTGGCCGGCTGCGCCAGCCTGGCTCCGTCGCCCACACCCGTTGATCTCGACGCGCAATCCCGACACCAGCGCAAACTGGAGAACATCAGCGCTTTCAGCCTGTCCGGCCGCATGGCGGTTCAGACTGAAAAACGTGGTTTCTCAGGTTCGCTACGGTGGAAACATACCGAGGAAGGCGATTATTTCGCCCTCTACTCTCCCCTGGGTGCCCAGGTGGCGGAAATCAACTCGAACAAGGACGGCGTAACGCTGACCACCAACGACCGCAAAACCTACAAGGCCGATGATGCCGAGACCCTGCTCCAGCAGACCATGGGCTGGAGCCTGCCGCTCAGCGGCCTCACCGATTGGGTCATCGGGCGCCCGACCTCGAGCACATACGAGGCCATCGACAGCGACGCGCAAGGCCGGCTCACCCGGCTTAAACAGGACGGCTGGGATATTGAGTATCCTTCCTACAAAACCGTGGAAGGCACCGACCTCCCCGGAAAAATCGTCCTGAGAAGCCCCCAGCTTGACCTGAAGCTGCTCGTTGAGAACTGGGGAACCCTGTCGGGAGAACCATGACAGCCCTGTTTCAATCTTTTCCGGCACCGGCCAAACTCAACCTGTTCCTGCATATCACCGGCAGGCGCGCAGACGGCTACCACCTGCTGCAATCCGTCTTCCGGCTGATCGACAGAAACGATGTCCTGCATTTGCGCCCAACCGACGACGGCAATATCCGACGCATGCATGACGTTCACGGCATAGCCGAAGAAAACGACCTGTGCGTCCGCGCCGCGCGCCTCCTGCAACAACACACGGGCTGCCGCCAGGGAGTGGACATCCGGCTTGAAAAAATTCTGCCGATGGGCGGCGGACTGGGTGGCGGCAGTTCGGATGCAGCTACGGTGCTGCTCGCGCTGAATCGTTTGTGGCAACTGAATTTGCCTCGTGAAACACTGCTGGCTCTGGGCTTGCGCCTCGGCGCCGACGTGCCGATTTTCGTGTTTGGCGAAAACGCATGGGCAGAAGGCGTAGGCGAGCAACTACAGGCAATTGCATTGCCCGCGGCATGGTATGTTGTGCTTACGCCAGACGCGCATGTATCGACGGCAGATATATTTGCCAGTCAGGAATTGACAAGGGACACGATTCCCGCGAAAATGGCGGCCTTTTTCAAGGGCTACGGTCATAACGACTTGGAACCCGTGGTGTGCCGACACTACCCCGCAGTTGAAAGTTGCCTCGCATGGTTGAAGCAATTTGGAGATGCGAGAATGAGCGGTTCCGGCGCCAGCGTGTTTCTGGAAGTTGAGAGCGAAGTTGAAGCGCAGCGCGTATTCGCGCTGAAACCCGAAAAAATTGCGGGGTTTGTCGCGCAGGGATTGAATCAACATCCTCTGCACGATTTTGCAGATTGAGTTAATTGGGGAGTCGCCAAGCTGGTTAAGGCACCGGATTTTGATTCCGGCATGCGAAGGTTCGAATCCTTCCTCCCCAGCCAAACAATAATGAGCGTGTAGATTTACACGCTTTTTCTTTTTTGAGAGTAAAGGAACCGCGGTCTTGGCTAACGGCGACATGATGGTTTTTACCGGCAATGCCAATCCCAAGCTTGCCGAGGAAGTAGTCGCTCACCTCAACATCAGCCTGGGTCGTGCCACGGTCGGCCGTTTCAGCGATGGCGAAGTGATGGTCGAATTGCTGGAAAACGTTCGCGGCAAGGACGTGTTCATTCTGCAGTCCACCAGCGCGCCGACCAATGACAACCTGATGGAAGTCATGGTCATGGCAGACGCCCTGCGTCGCTCTTCCGCTGCCCGTATCACCGCCGCCATCCCTTACTTCGGCTACTCGCGCCAGGATCGCCGTCCGCGTTCCGCCCGTGTCGCGATTACCGCCAAGATCGTCGCCAACATGCTGACCAGCGTCGGCGTCGACCGCGTACTGACGATGGATTTGCACTCCGACCAGATTCAAGGCTTTTTCGATATCCCGGTCGATAACATTTACGCTTCCCCCATCCTGCTGGGTGACGTGTGGAAGCACAATTACGACAACCTCGTGGTGGTCTCGCCGGACGTCGGCGGCGTGGTGCGTGCCCGTGCTCTTGCGAAACAATTGAGCTCCGACCTCGCCATCATCGACAAGCGTCGTCCGAAACCGAATGTCGCCAAGGTCATGAACATCATCGGCGAAGTTGAAGGTCGTACCTGCGTCATCATGGATGACATGGTCGATACAGCCAACACTTTGTGCGAAGCCGCCAATGCCCTCAAGGAGCAAGGTGCCGTCAAAGTAGTCGCTTACTGTACGCACCCGGTGTTGTCCGGCTTGGCAGTCGAGCGCATCGCCAACTCGCGCCTCGACGAACTGGTCGTATCCAACACCATTCCGTTGCGTGCCGATGCCGCAGCCTGCGCGAAGATCCGCCAGCTCAGCACCGCGGAAATCCTGGCCGAAACCATTCGCCGTATCAGCCGCGAAGATTCGGTCAGCTCGCTGTTCATGGAATAGGTGCCTGATTTAGCCATTTTCATCCTTCACGTTGCGTCAGGGCGCGGATGGATGTAAGGCGCGGTGCGTGGGCTAGGGCGATCCCTAGTCAAGTGCCGCAACGCGGCAGACGCCGTGCCCTGACGCAACCCGGAGGGCCACCAGGCAGCGGGCGCATTGCCGCGTTGCAGCCTGCTTGTGAAGAATGACTACACGGCGCAGCCTGCGCCTTGCACTACATCCCGCTGCCTGATGGCGTGAAGGATAAAAGTGGCTAAAGCAGGCACCAGATTCTGCCGTCAGCCGATGAGGCTGATAGCGAATAAGCGCTGCCTGGTCGCGGGCAGCCCTTTTAACTACTAGGAGTATTAACATGCAAATCGAAATTACCGCCAAGAAGCGCGAGGCGCAAGGTACGGGTGCGAGCCGCCGTCTGCGTCGTTCAGGCGACGTCCCCGGCATCGTTTATGGTGGCGGCAAGGACGCTGTCAACATCGAGCTGAATCACAAGGACCTGTTCCTGCAATTCCGCCACGAAGCCTTTCATGCCTCCATTCTGAACCTGAACCTGGACGGCAAGAAGGAACAAGTTCTGCTGCGCGATTTCCAGATGCACCCGGTCCGCAACACCATTCAGCACATCGACTTCCAGCGCGTCAGCGCTTCCGAGAAGATTCACGTGAAGGTACCATTCCACTTCACCAACGCTGAAGTTGCACCCGGCGTGAAGCTGGCACACGGCGTCGTGACCCACGTCATGACTGAAGCCGACGTGACCTGCCTGCCGAAGAACCTGCCTGAGTTCATCGAAGTCGACCTGTCCGAACTGGAAGCCGGCCACTCCATCCACCTGTCGCAGCTCAAGCTGCCCAAGGGCGTGGAATTCGTGCAACTGGCTCACGGCGACGATGCTGCCGTAGCATCCATCCCCGTGCCGCGCGGTGGCGTTGCAGCTGAAGAAGAGGAAGCAGCAGCACCTGAAGCACCGGCTGCAGAATAAGTCGGCTCGCATGAAAACGACGCGCGTTGCGGAATCCCGGAACGCGCGTTTTTTATTGATGGCAGGCTAACGACATGAACGGCATTCGGCTCTTTGTCGGCCTGGGCAATCCCGGGCCGGAATACGATGCGACGCGGCACAACGCCGGGTTCTGGTGGATAGACGAGGTGGCTCGCGCCACCGGCGCCCGCCTGTCCGTCGAAGCCAAGTTCTTCGGCCTGGCCGGCCGAATGAAATCGGGTGCGCACGAAGCCTGGTTACTCAAGCCGACAACGTTCATGAATGCCAGCGGCCGTTCCGTCGCAGCCTTGGCTCGCTTTTACAAGATTGCCCCGGAAGAAATCCTGGTGATCCATGACGAGCTCGACCTGCTTCCAGGAAGCGCCAAGATCAAGAAAGGCGGCGGTAATGGCGGACACAACGGACTCAAGGACATCAGCGCCCAGCTCGGCACGCCGGATTACTGGCGCTTGCGTCTCGGCATTGGCCATCCCGGCGAGAAAAGCGCCGTCGTCAATTTTGTGCTGCACGAGCCCTCGCGCGACGAAGCCAACCTGATACAGGACAACATCGACGAAAGCGCCAGATTGTTGCCCATGCTGCTCGAAGGCAGCATGGAAGCGGCGATGTTAAAATTGCATACCAAACCAAAGGCTTAAATCATGAAATGCGGCATTGTAGGATTGCCTAACGTCGGTAAATCGACTCTGTTCAACGCCATCACCCGTGCCGGCATCGAAGCCGCCAATTACCCGTTCTGCACCATCGAGCCCAACGTCGGCATCGTGGAAGTGCCGGATCCGCGTCTCGATGCGCTGGCGAAAATCGTCAACCCGCAAAGACTGCAGCACGGCATCGTCGAATTCGTCGATATCGCGGGCCTGGTGGCAGGCGCCTCCAAGGGTGAAGGCCTGGGGAACAAGTTCCTCGCCAATATTCGCGAAACCGATGCCATCGCCCACGTGGTGCGTTGCTTCGACGACGGCAACATCGTGCACGTCTCGGGCAAGGTCGATCCGCTGGCTGACGTGGAAGTCATCAACACCGAACTCGCGCTGGCCGACATGGAAACCGTCGAGAAAGCCAACGCGCGTGAGCAGAAGAAGGCCAAGTCCGGCGACAAGGAAGCCATCGTTCTATGCGCCTTGCTGGACAAGATACAGAAGCACCTGGATCAAGGCCTGCCGGTACGCACGATAGGGCTGGACAAGGAACAACTGTTCCTGATCAAGCCCTTGTGCCTGCTGACCGTGAAGCCGGTCATGTACCTTGCCAACGTGGAAGAGAATGGCTTCGACAACAATCCCTTGCTCACCAAGGTAGAAGAGCTGGGCAAGAAGGAGCATGCCCCCGTAGTCGCCATCTGCGCCAAGATCGAAAGCGAAATCGCCGATCTGGAAGACGAGGACAAATCCATGTTCCTGGCCGAAATGGGCCTGGAAGAACCCGGCCTCAATCGCGTCATCCGCGCGACTTACGACCTGCTGGGTCTGCAAACCTACTTCACCGCAGGCGTGAAGGAAGTGCGCGCCTGGACGATACACAAGGGCGACACCGCACCTCAAGCAGCCGGTGTCATCCACACCGACTTTGAAAAGGGCTTCATTCGCGCCCAGACTATCGCCTATGCCGATTTCATCGCCTGCGGCGGCGAACAAGGCGCCAAGGAAGCCGGCAAGATGCGCTCGGAGGGCAAGGAATACGTGGTGCAGGATGGCGACGTGATGAATTTCCTGTTCAACGTCTAATCTCCGCAGCGCCGATTTCACCGGCGCCAGGAAAGCTGTCTTACGGCAGGTTTGAAAGCCAGCGCAATCTGCTTTGACAATCTGCCCGTTAAAAAATAAAATGTCGGACTTTGCTGGATCCGGTGATGTAGCTCAGCTGGTTAGAGCGACGGATTCATAATCCGTAGGTCGAGGGTTCAAGTCCCCCCATCACCACCAATAACGACGCCCCTTCCGAAAGGTTGGGGCGTTTTCTTTTGGGCTATGGCCCATCTACTGCCATTCACGGTGAATAGTCCACGAACATCCTCCCCATCGATGATCATGTTGGCGATGTCCTTGGCGGTTTTATTCACAAAATCGCCAGCTGGGCCTTTCTGGACTGGGTGCCGCAAATCAGCACCTCTTGATCATTACTCCCCTATAGCCGGCACTGCGTCACATACTCCACCGTTACATGCTCGTACCGAACCTTAGCGCTGCACTCATGCGGGCCTTGTACCCAGATATAGGTAGCAAAGGCGCCTACCGCTATGCAGAAGACATACATTACTAGGGATGTGCCTACCGCGAATCTCGAATCGGTATTCATGTTTTCACTCCTTAGTCTGAGAGGACGCATGGTGTTTGGCATATCTCGGAACACTTTGTTCCACACTTCAGCTACAGCCGTCCCCCCTATAGATGTTTTGCTGATGTTGGGGCGGCAGCAGCTGGTGCGGACAACTTGCTTCGTTCAGTAATTTTTGTTCGATCCAAGATAGCGTTTCCGTGTCAGGATTCTTTACAGAATAACGTCACGAAAGTAGATTTTAGTTTCCAACCCATTGTTTATATGGCCGACATATCCGAATGGCATAGTCTTTGCAGCTGAATAATTGCCCATGATGATCAAGATTATCAATAAGAAATATGCTTGCATTCGGTTTTCATCATGGCATGGGTTGGGGGACGCGCTGTGGAAATTTTATATTGGTCTGCCGGACTGCTTATCTATCTAGTTTTGATCACATTAATTACCAAAATATTTAGGCAAAACAACATCGATCCGGATCGAAGAAGAATGGATAGGCGGCAGAGCACGGAGAATCGAAGAAAAAGCCAACGCGATGCGGGGGACGAGCCCCGTCGCGTGAAAGAAAGGCGTTCGTTTTCTCGCAGTTTGCCTGCTTAGGGATGCCACTGCGAAATATCATCCGGAATATCTTGTTGATTTCAACCCAATAAAAACGGCCCGCATAAGCGAGCCTTTTTTATTGGTCCACCCTCGGATGTGAGTGAAATTTTTTGGCCTGAATAGCAACCGACCAAAATCGCCGACTCCGTACTTTTATGGGCGCCGCAACCTATTTATGGGATTGCGGATCAAATTGATTGTGGCGACTACATTACTCGTTTATATTTCCTCTCCATAACGAGCGACCCCAACGGCGGGGTCGCCATTCGGACAACGACGTCCATAACTTCAGTGATTCTCATCGCTGTGGGTTATGGGCGTTTTTTTTCGTCCATGCGTACCGTAAAAAAAACTAGTCGGCAAAGATCGGCGAGAACGGAGGAGAAACGCAATGCATTTGAAAAGTTACGAGGCAGATTTTTCATCAACCGAGCGGCACTGGCTGCCGTGGCTAGGCGCGACCGGGAAGCTGCGCATGGGTTGGTCCTGCTGGCTGAATCGCGAGACTTACCCGGTGGTCGAGAAAACGTTTGAAGGCATTGCGAACACCCGGCGCCAGCACCTTATCCATTGGGCGGATGGTAATTGGGAATTCCTGAGGGCGCTGGCACGGCAAATAGCTGAAGAGCAGAACGACAACCTCCAAGCGCTGCTGACGGAGTGGCTGTCGCATGCGGAGGATTATTCCGAGCTATTCGTTGTCGCTACTGACGGCAAAGTGCTCGCTTCCACTTGCGCCAAGCGTATCGGCAAGAACGACCTGAACCCCAAGGCATTGTCGGAAGGCCTGAAAGCGCGCTTTCTGCATGGGCCTTACATCGACCCGCTAACGGAGGACATCGGCCCCACTTCCTCCAAGTTTCACGATGCGGTGACGCTGATGTTTTATCAGCCCATCGTGCGCAGCGGAAAAACCGTGGGCTGTCTGTGCGGGCGCATTCCCAATGATGCGATGAGCGACATCATCCAGCGCGAGGCCGGGCATGTTTACCGCGACTCCGGCGACAATTACGTTTTCATGGTCGAGTCCCGCTTCGACCCTGCCATCAAACCTGGAACCGCGCTGTCGCGCTCGCGCTTCGAGGACGGTGCATTCACCGGCGGCGATAATCTGAAAAGCGGTGTTCGCACATCTTTCGGCACCGTCAAGGTCAGCAACCATACCGAGCTGGAACTGCGCTTCACCGACCCAGCGACCAATGACCTGCACCCCGGAGTGCGCGAAACCATCCGGCGCGGGCAAAACCTCTTCGTCACTTATCCCGGCTATCCCGATTACCGTCATATCCCTGTCGTCGGCAAGGGGCTCACTTTCGAGATGCCCGGCTCGCCCGACCGCTGGGGGATGATGTGCGAAGGCGACCTGGAAGAAGTGTATCGCCGCCGCCCGCTGCCTTACCGCATGATCAAACGACTGGCAGTCATCGGCCTCGGAAGTGCGGCTTTGCTGTCCGGCGTCTGGTTTTTTCTGCACCCTGCCTTGATCGACATGCTGGTACTGGCCCAGGTGACCTTGGTTGCGGCCATGCTGCTTTTCCATTTCACCACGCTGAGGCCGCTTTCGAAGCGTTTGGACGGTATTTCGCATTTCCTGCTGGATACCGCCGAATGCGGCGGTTCGCTTGAACGGCGGCTGGACTGGGATACGCTGGTGCACGACGAAATCGGCGATATCGGGCGCTGGACCAACAGTTTCGTCGACAAGATCGACGAAACCGTGAGCAGCGTCCTTGGCGTGGCCGAGCGCGTGGGGGCCTCAGCTTCGTCATTGAGCAAGATTTCGGCGAAAGTGGCAGAAAGCTCGCATCACCAGAACAACTCGGCGACTGCCACCGCAGGCGCGGTGGAACAGATGAGCGCCAGCATCGCGCAAGTTTCCTCGCACGCCAATTCCACCGAAGAAATTTCGCGCAATGCCAGCGATCTCTCGGAGGAAGGCAAACACGTCGTGCGTGATGCCATTCATGAAATGCAGAAAACTGCGGGGTCCATCGCTGATCTCTCCAGCCTGATTTCCAACCTCGACCGGCGCTCGGACGAAATCAGCGTGATCCTCAACGTTATCAAGGAAATCGCAGACCAGACCAACCTGCTCGCACTCAACGCCGCCATCGAAGCGGCGCGCGCCGGCGAGCAAGGACGCGGTTTTGCCGTGGTGGCCGATGAGGTTCGCAAGCTGGCCGAACGCACCGCGCAATCCACCACCGAAATCACCGGCATGGTCGGCACCATCCAGGAAGAAACGCAACGCGCGGTCGAAACCATGCACGTCTGCCGCGATCAGGCCGAGCGCGGCGTTGCGCTAGCTGCCCGTGCCGGCGAATCGCTGGAAAAAATCAATGGCGGCGCCGATCACACGCGAAGGATGGTAGGAGAAATCGTCATGGCGACGCGCGAACAGAGCAAAACCGGCGCCGACATCGCACAGAACATCGAGCAGATCGCGCGCATGGCCGGTGAAAACAACGCGCAGGTACAGGATGCCTCGCGTGCCGCTTATACATTGGAACAACTTGCGACGGATTTGCAGAAAGCTGTGAACAAGTTCTCGGCATGAGGCGTGCCTGTCGCGGTTTTGGCATGACACTCCTCCGTTCGCCCGACCCGTAGCTCAGGCGGGGACGCCAACGCTACGGGTTATCCTGTATTCTCGCCAGACGAGCACTTAAGCGCACTTCACCCCGCGGCATCCGCCATATCAGTATCCACATAGTTGCGACTTAAGCATGACATCGTCATCGGCATGATGTTTAATCGAACCATTGCCGCTAACGATTGACTATGCTTGACCATGAGAACTCTTTTTAACCGCATTCCCCTGCTAACCGGCCCAGATACCGAGCGCAAACGCCAGGAAATCCGCGACTACTTCCATGCGACATGCGACCGCTACGAGCAGTTGTTCGAAACGCTCGCCAGCGATGAGGCCTTTTACCGCAAGCCGATTGCGTTGCGCCATCCGCTGATTTTCTATTTCGGCCATACCGCGACCTTTTTCATCAACAAACTCGTGCTGGCCGGGCTGGTGCCGCAACGGCTCAACCCCGACTTTGAATCGATGTTCGCCATCGGCGTCGATGAAATGAGCTGGGACGATCTCGACGAAACCAACTACAAATGGCCGACCGTGGCCGAAGTGCGCACTTACCGCGCCGAGATGCGCCGCGTGATCGACGGGGTGATCACGAACACGCCGCTCGCGCTGCCCATAGACTGGGATCATCCGTGGTGGCCGATCCTGATGGGCATCGAACACGAACGCATCCATCTCGAAACCTCGTCCGTCCTGATCCGGCAGCATTCATTGCATTACGTGAAACCGCACCCGGAGTGGCTGCCCTGCCAGGTCAGTGGCGACGCGCCGCACAACGATATCGTCGATATCCCCGCCGGTTCGGTACGGCTGGGCAAGCCGGCATCCGATCCAACTTACGGTTGGGACAATGAATACGGCAGCCATGCAGCGGAAGTGCCGGCGTTCCAGGCCAGCCGCTACCTGGTCAGCAACCGCGAATATCTCGGTTTCGTCGAAGCCGGCGGATACGGCAACGACAGCTATTGGGAAGACGAAGGCCGCCACTGGAAGGACTTCACCAAGGCGCAGCATCCCACTTTCTGGGTATCCGACGGCAGCGCCTGGCGGCTGCGTTTGATGACGGAAGAAGTCGCGATGCCGTGGGACTGGCCGGCGGAAGTGAATTATCACGAAGCCAAGGCCTTCTGTAACTGGAAAAAAGCCGAGACCGGCCAACCCGTGCGCATGCCGACCGAAGATGAGTGGTATCGCCTGTATGAGGTTTCCGGACTTTCAGAAGTCCCGGCCGACCGACCTGCTGCCGCGAACATTCATCTCGACCATTGCGCCTCCTCCTGTCCCGTCACCCAATTCCGCCAAGGCGAGTTGTACGATGTGGTCGGCAACGTGTGGCAATGGACGGAAACACCGATTTATCCGTTCGATGGATTCAAGGTGCATCCGCTCTACGACGACTTCACGGTGCCCACCTACGACAACCGCCACAACCTGATGAAGGGCGGCTCCTGGGTTTCATGCGGCAACGAAGCGCTGAAAAGTGCACGCTACGCTTTCCGCCGCCATTTCTTCCAGCACGCCGGATTCCGCTATGTGATCTCGGATAACGAGCCGCCCGAAGCGATGCCCGCCTCGCATTACGAAACCGACAAGATGCTGTCGGAATACGCCGAATTTCACTACGGCGATACCTATTACAACGTGCCGAATTTCTCCAAGGCATTGAGCGAAATCGCCATCGCGGCCATGCAAGGCAAACCGGCACGGCGCGCGCTGGATCTCGGCTGCGCCGCCGGTCGCGCGACGTTCGAACTGGCGAAGCATTTCGAGCGCGTCACCGGCATCGACTTCTCGGCGCGCTTCATCGGGCTGGGCGTGCAACTAGTCCAACAGGGCGTGCTGCGCTACACCCTCCCCGACGAAGGCGACTTGGTGTTCTACAAGGAGCGCCACCTCGCCGACCTCGGCCTCGACGGTGTGCGCGACAAGGTGGAATTCTTCCAGGGTGACGCCTGTAACCTGAAACCGCATTTTGCCGGCTACGACCTGGTCCTCGCCGCCAACCTGATCGACCGCCTGTACAGCCCGCGCAAGTTCCTCAGCACCGTGCACGAGCGGCTCAACCCCGGCGGCCTGCTGCTGATCGCCTCGCCCTACACCTGGCTGGAAGAACACACCCCCCGGGAAGAATGGATAGGCGGCTTCAAGCAATCCGGCGAAAACATGAGCACGCTCGAGGGACTTAAAATCGAACTCGGGCCGCATTTCCGGTTGGTTCAGGGCCCGCTGGAAGTGCCTTTCGTCATCCGCGAAACGCGCCGTAAATTCCAGCACACCATTTCCGAAGTTACGGTGTGGGAGAAAGTGCGTTGAGTTTCGATTTCGACCGCGTGATTCCGCGCGAAGGCACAAGTGCGCTCAAATACGATGGCCGGACAGCCTATTTCGGCACCAGCGACGTGCAGCCGCTATGGGTGGCCGACATGGATTTCGCCGCACCCGAAGCTGTCACCCGCGCGCTGATCGAACGCGCCACGCATCCCATCTACGGCTACACCTTGCCGCCAGAGGGTGTGTACGCCGCGCTGATCGACTGGATGAAGGCGCGCCATGCGTGGGCGATCCAGCGCGAATGGATCGTTCTCGTGCCCGGCGTGGTGCCTTCGCTCAATGCCGTGGCGATGGCTCTGACCGAACCGAACGAAGGCGTCATCGTCCAGCCGCCGGTGTATTTCCCCTTCTTTTCCGCCGCCACCAAGACCGGGCGGCGGCTGGTGCAGAATCCGCTCAAGCTCGACAACGGGCGCTATAGCATCGATTTCGAGCATCTGGAACAATGCGCGCAAGAGGCCAAACTGCTGCTGCTCTGCTCGCCGCACAATCCCGTCGGCCGCGTCTGGAAGAAGGACGAACTCACGCATGTGCTCGACATCGCCCGTCGCCATGACCTCACGATACTTGCCGACGAAATCCACGCCGACCTGATTTATCCGGAATACCGGCACCACGCCCTGGCGACGCTGACCGAAGACGCCACAAGTATCGTCACTGCCGTCGCCCCGAGCAAGACCTTCAACATCCCCGGTCTTGGCCTTTCCGCATTGATCATCCCCGACCCCGCGCGTCGTGCGAAGATCAACAAGGTGCTGGACATGGTGCACATGACCGCCGGCAACCCTTTTAGCTTGGTTGCCTTCGAAGCTGCCTATCGCGAAGGCGCACCGTGGCTGGAAAGCCTGATGGCCTACCTGCAAATGACCCGTGACGAAGCCGCGAAATATATCGAAAAGGAATTGCCGAAAATCCGCCTGATCCAGCCCGAAGGCACCTACCTGCTGTGGCTGGACTGCCGCGAACTCAACCTGCGCGACGACGAGCTTAAACGCTTCATGATCCACGAAGCCGGCCTCGGCCTCTCACCCGGCGTCGCCTTCGGCACGAGCGGATCGGGCTTCATGCGCATGAATATCGGCGCGCCGCGGAGCTTGGTGATGGAAGCCTTGGGGAAATTGAAAGCCGCGATTCGGTAGGTGACGAGGTGTTTAAGCGCCTCGCCTCAGCCAGTCCAGCACGTCATCCGCGTTCCGGTCCGGTGGAAATACTGGATAAAACACCTTCACTATCACCCCATCCTCGGCAATCAAGGTCAGCCGCTTGTAGAGCTCCATGCCGGCAACGGTGAAGGTCGGCAATTGCAACAAGGCCTCCAGCTTCAATTCCGAATCGCTAAGCAGCTCGAACGGCAAATGCAGCCGGTCGCGCGCCTCGCGCTGGTAATCGCTCGCCTGCGTGCTCAAGCCGAACACGCCCGTCCGCAAGCGCTGCAATTCGACAAAATGATCCTTGAAACTGCACGACTGTGGCGTACAACCACGCGCACCGGGGATTACATCCCAACCGTCCGGCAACGGCACCCCAGGCCTGCCGGTCATGGGATAAATGTAAATCACATGCCGCCCGGGCAGTTCAGCGAGATTGATACTCGAACCATCCGTGCATAGCAATTCCAGATCGGGCAACGACAACCCCATGAGATGTGCCGCAGCACCGTCATCGACTGGTACAGGTAAATTTTCAGGGAGTTGCGAGAGAGCAGGATTCATGCTGAAGACTAACCTCCGCGCTCATTGTTACTTGCATAAACTGCGGTCAACGTAAGTTTTATTGCCGTTTTTGTTGATGTAATAACAGCCGCCTCTCTTGCCTGTGACATAGACATGTGCAGATTTGGGCTTGTACGTGTTTTTTGCGAAGCAAGAGTTAGAAAATAATAGAGCAATCGACAGTACCGCGGTGAGAGCAGTGCTTATCCCAATTCGGTGCTTTATTAAGTTGCTCATTTTAGCCTAACGGTTGAAGTAACCGGCGCCTCAATGCTTCCGATTGACTGAGATGTAGGCAGAAAAATTATCATGGATTCTTTAGAGCTTGAAATCACGAACGGCAATGGTCTTGGAAGATGCCTGGTACGAAAGGTATTTCATGGAGCCGTAAGGGTGCAGCAAGTCATCATCTCTCCAGTCATCGCCAGGGCGCTTCCTAAGCCAAGCGGAAACAAGAATGTCCTTTGAAGGATCACGCTTTGCAGCGAGAGCGGCGCATTCTCGAAGTGCTTGATCAATTTGATTGTTCGATGGCGCCCCACCGATAAATGTAAGGTCGACCGAGTTTATGCCTTGGCTTGGAATGAGCTTCATCTCGGCTTCGGATTTGAACCCTTGGACGATCCCACACTTGAACTTTGTTACGCCCGCTGCGACGGACGCTTGGGAAGCGAATAGAAACGTTACAAACCAGATCGCATTACGCATGACAACTCCATTTTCTGCGGCCTATCGTTTGACATACGGGGCGCGCTTTAGCGCGTCCAGCAGATTTCATTGACACCCATCACTCAGTGGGATGAAGCATCGCAGCAAGTGTAACGATATTCAATACCCTGATTGAGTTAGATAGATGTTGAGCCGTGCGGTCGCTTAGAGTTATGGCAATGCATTGATTAAATTCAATTATATTCTCGTCATGCAGGTTCCTGCTTCAATTCTTTCTGTAATACTCCCAGAGTAAATGCCTCTTCCCCATCACGAAGCATCTGCTTTTCTCCGCTCATCTCTTTCGCAAACTCATACAAAGCCCCACTAGCATATGCCTCCAGCACCGCCGGATGCACATAGCATTTCCTGCAGATCGTCGGCGTATTTCCGAGCTTTTTGGCAGCCACTTCGATGGCTTCACGTATTTTCTTTTTTGCTTCCGTAACGGTTTCCGAAGGCCCTAGCGCTTTAAGCGCGATGACGGTCTGGACGATACCGGACCAGGTGCGGAAATCCTTGGCGGTGTAGTTTTCGCCGGTGATGGTTTTGAGGTAATCATTTACATCGGCCGAGCCGATAGAGTGGCGCGCGCCTTCGCTGTCGACGTACTGGAATAACTCCTGCCCCGGTAATTCGCGCATACGGCGGACGATGCGCGCCAGGCGCGGTTCGGTAATGCGGATGGTGTGCGCAATGCCGCTTTTGCCTTTGAAATTAAATTCTATTGCGGCGCCTTCGATGGTGACGTGGCGGTTGCGCAACGTGGTGAGCCCGAAGGATTTGTTGGCTTGGGCATATTCTTCGTTGCCGATGCGGATCATCGTCACGTCGAGCAGGCGGATGATGGTGGCAATGACTTTTTCGCGGCTCAAGCCCGGACGACACGGATGTCTTCTTCCAACCGGGCACGGATGGCGGGTAGCTGCATAGCGAAGCCTATCATGCGTTCGTACTTGGCCTCGTCGCGCACTTCGCGCCAGTTGTTGTGATAGCGGTATTGCTTGCGGCCTCGCGCGTCTCGGACGGTGGCTTGCAGGTGACCACTTTTATCGGGGCAGATCCAAACGTCGTTCCAGGCCGGGGGGATTGCGAGGGATTTGATACGAGCGAGTTGGGCAGGGTCTTTTAATGGCTTGCCAGCGGCATCCAGATATCGAAAGCCGCTTCTCGTCCGATTTCGGCTGAAGCCGGGAATGTTGTCGGCGACGTAGTGCAATCCGCCCGTTTCTGCTGCCAGCACCAGCTCTGCCATGAGTGGTGCATCTGATGCAGCCGGTTGATCCGGCTCGATGTCGGCTAAGGCATCGGGCATGCAAGTTTATAAGGCTTTTCGCGGGGTTTGACTGCTTGCGCCTGCCAGTTTGGGTCGGGCGCGCAGAAGTCGGATGAGCAGTTCAGACTCCTCGCACCGCCATAACCCAAACTGGCTCTGCACAAAACCTAACTTTTGGTTAACGCTAGCCTGACAAGATCAGGATGGGCGTATCGTCCCTCTCCAGCCGCCGGTTTCGGTCCCGCGCGCTTCGAGGAAATCCTTGAAACGCTCAAGATCGCCTTCGACACGATGCGAGAGGAGGCCTATCGCATCGCCGGCATTTTCCAGGGTGCCTTCCGGATCGTAATCCATCTGCACCATGACGCGGGTCGAACCATCATTCAGCTTGTGGAAGCTGACGACGCCGGCATTCTGCTTTCCATCCACGCTACGCCAGGCGATGCGCTGATCGGGAATCTGCTCGGTGATTTCTGCATCCCATTCCACATCCTTGCCTGCAATTTCAGCGCACCAATGCAGGTGCGAGTCATCCAGCTGGCGAACTTCCTTTATGCCTTCCATGAACGCCGGAAAATCCTCGAACTGGGTCCATTGGTTGTAGACGGAATTGACGGGTGCGTTGATATCGATCGATTTTTGTACTGTAGACATTTTGTCCTCCGTTCAAGGGTCGCGAATCTGTTTTTCTGCAAATTAAAAACAATGAATCACGTTGGAAATTCTAGGCGGATCACTTCGGGTTTGACGTCGGATTTATTCCGATTCGGCTGTAGGAGGTTTGCCGAAATAAACCGGGAAAATAAGTACTTGGGATAGCGGATGTTTTCCTATAAAATCATAACCGGACATGAATATCCAGAGTTCTTAAATATGCTGCTTTCCCATACTAGCCAATATGCAATTCAGTCTTTGGTTTACATCGCCCTGCATGGCGGCGAAGGGCCATTGCTGAGCCGTGAAATCGCTGCCAGCCTGGATGTGCCATCCGCATATCTGGCAAAAATCCTGCAATCGCTATGCAAGGGGGGCTTGCTGACGTCCCATCGCGGCCGGCTCGGCGGCTTCGGTTTGTCCGAAGCCCCGGAAAAGCTGAGCTTGATGAACGTGATCAACATTACCGAAGGCGCCGGGTTCACCAAGGAGTGCCTGCTCGGGCTCAAGGTATGCAGCGATGAAACGGCATGCCCGATGCACCCGGTCTGGAAGCCCATCAAGGAGCGCATTCTGCAGATGCTCGAAAGCCAGAACCTGGAAACGGTAGCCAATGCGGTACGTGAGGGGAAATACCGCCTCACCGATCTTCCCGGCTCGCTCTGCCCCGATCTGGACGCTGCGAAATAGGCTTTTCCGCCGTCCGGCCTGCTGCCTGTAGAATGCCGGCATGGCCGATCACCCCACTCCATTTTCCGAGCTTACGCCCGACTTCATCCTGAACGCGCTGGAAAGCCTGGGCCTTCATTGCGACGGCCGTTTGCTTGCGCTCAACAGTTACGAAAACCGCGTCTACCAGGTCGGCATGGAAGACGCGCAGCCACTGGTGGCAAAGTTCTATCGCCCGCACCGCTGGAGCGACGCAGCCATACAGGAAGAGCACGACTTCGTTCAAGCACTGGCGGAAAGCGAAATCCCGGTAGTTGCTCCGCTGAAGAAAGATGGGGAATCGCTGCATTTTTACGAGGGTTTTCGCTTCGCAATCTTCCCGCGACGTGGCGGGAGGGCTCCGGAACTGGGCGATCCCGAGACTCTGGAATGGTTAGGCCGATTCATCGGGCGCATCCACGCCATCGGTGCCACTGCCGATTTCGTGCATCGGCCTACGCTGGATATCGCCAGCTTCGGTGAAGAGCCGCGCGATTATTTGCTGTCGCATGGGTTCATCCCGGCTGACCTCGATGTAGCCTACCGCAGCGTAGTCGATCAAGCACTGGACGGTGTGCGCCACTGTTTCGGCCGGGCCGGCAACGTCAATCGTATCCGGCTGCATGGCGACTGCCACCCCGGCAACGTGCTGTGGACGGATGACGGCCCGCATTTCGTCGATTTCGACGATTGCCGCATGGGGCCGGCCATCCAGGATCTGTGGATGCTGCTTTCCGGCGAACGCGGCGATATGACGCGACAAATGTCCGACGTGCTGGCCGGCTACGAGGATTTTTGCGAATTCGACCCGCGCGAACTGCATCTGATAGAGGCGTTGCGTACTCTGCGGCTTATCCATTATTCCGCATGGCTCGCACGCCGCTGGGACGATCCGGCCTTCCCCATGAACTTTCCCTGGTTCAATACCCAGCACTACTGGCAGAACCGTATCCTGGAACTCCGCGAACAAATTGCGCTGATGGATGAGCCACCCCTGAGCGTGTAATACCTAAATCCTGCAAAAAACTAAATAAAGAAGGGATCGCTTGTGCGATCCCTTCCCTTATTTCACCCACTGAAGTCTTTATTTCCGTCTTGATCTAACAGGTTTCGTAGCGGTTGTAGTGGTCGTGGTCGTGGTCGTAGTAGTAGTAGTTGCGTACTTGCCATAATCCATGGGCATGAATTGCAGTTTGTCCCAAGGGAATCCATTCAGCACAGCATAGTTCGGAAGACCGCCGAAGAGCGTAGGATAAGGATCGGGTTGGCCCAGCGCAGTATATGAAACGGAATTCTGTGCACGCAAGGCCAAAGCGCCGGACCTGTCCCACACCACGAAGCCGTACTTCTGCGCCGCCTTGGCGATGATCTTGCCAGCCCTGCTCATCGACAATCCATCAACGTTGACTCTAGGATCGAGCCGGAAGCGCAGCCCTTCCGGAATACGATTGGCAACATTGGTGGGGTTGTCTCCGTCGGAGCGATGCGCCGGCCAGGAGAAGGTCGTTTTGTGTTCAGCATCCACTACCGAAAACCCGATGGCGTGACGAATTTCACCTCGCTGCAACTCTTCGGCAGTGATTTGCCCTCCCAGGAAAGGCAGGCTGGTAGCCGTCGTCCCGTAATATTTGTAAAACACGCCGTCACTTTGCGAGGCTTGATGCATGCGGCCGCCCCAGCAGGCGAACCATTGGCCGTCGACCTTCTTGGCTTGCCAGAATTCCCAGACAGTATCGGTAGAAGGCTGGTAAATCGTCATTTCCGCGTCGGTTCCACGGGATGGCACGGCGTAACTCGGAATCGGCACTGCTGACCATTGCTCCGCGAGGCTGGCATCCGAGTAGCCCTTTTTCTGGCAATCCCATTGCGTCACCTTTACCGTCGGGGCACTGTCGGCGGCGGTATACACGGGGCTGGTGTAGTCCTTGGTATTGATGGTGACGGTACCGTAATAGGTCGCTTTCTGACGCAGAATTTCCTTCGCGAAATTTGCGGAATTGGAATGCAGAGGCACATCCAGCGGAATCGGTGTATACCAGAAACTGGTAGGTCCAAACACGGCGTCGGTCACCAACGTTTCAGCTGTTGCACCGAATGGCAGGGCAATGATGATCCCGGCGGCTAACCATTTTTTGTTCAATTTCATGAGAGACTCCTGGCAAAAGATTTAATAAGGCTTCACCCACGCATGGCAACGGCGAGTTCCGACTTACCGCTCAGTAAGCGGATTTGCTGGAGCTGCTCTTGTCCTTGTTCTTGATTGCTGAACGTGAACGTGCAGTTCATACAAACCAGGTCAGGTCAAACAGTAAACCTGTTGGAAACAGACCCAGGCATATGAATGTAACTGGCTCCTCCCTCGGTGCGCCTTTCTGCAGAAACTCTGTGACAGGCAGACAGCACCGGATGCGAACCAGTCGAGGCAACGAAGCTAAGAAACCGTCCAGGAATGGAAGATGGTCTGACGAGGATGGCGACTAGAAACCTGCCCCGGCAATCCCGCTGTCGTAGGATAATTCCCTTAGACCGGAGACTTTGCGTCCCCACCTTTCGATGGGTTTGCCTTTGATTCATTTACATTATCGGAAGAAAGTTCCAAACGATTATATTCAGGCCGACCAGCGGCACTTTCAACCGATAAAAGGTAATTTACTTTAACGTTGGACGGCCCCAAAACACCGCACAGAACAGAAAAAATCCTTTTTAAAACAATAAGGAACAGAACATGGAGATCCGCACAGCCATCACCGAATCCGAGATTCGCACTTGCTATGCCGCGATGAGCGAATTGCGGCCACATTTGGGCGAAGAAGAGTTTGTCGCGCAGGTACAGCGCCAGAGGCAGAATCATGGGTACGTACTCGTTTATATTGCGTTAGATGGGAAGGTGATGGCGACGGCCGGCTATCGAGTAGCGGAGTTCCTTGCATGGGGCAAAATTTTTTATCTCGATGACCTTGTTACGCGCGAATCGGCACGCAGGCATGGCTACGGCGGCATATTGTTGGATTGGCTGATGGCCGAAGCGGACAACCTCGGCTGCCGGCAATTTCATCTCGATTCCGGCGTGCAGCGGCACGACGCGCACCGGCTATATCTCGGCCGCAAGATGCAGATCACTTCGCATCACTTTGCGAAAGCGCTGGCATGAACGACTGCAAGCAGGTCATCCTGATGGCTTATCCCGACTGCGCTGGAATTTGCTTTTTGGTGAACTGGAAGCGCTAACTGGCTATCGAAAAAACTGGATGGCATGATCAACGCATGGGCAGCCGCGCTCACAAACGAGGACTTATCGCGCGAGCTGCATTACGCCGGCATGAAAGGCATCGAGGCCAACAAGCGCCTGGGGGATGTGATCATGCACCTTTTCAATCAACCAGACGCACCATCGCGGTCAGGCAACTACCCTGCTTTCCCAGGAGAGGATGTCGGGATAACCGACCTGATCGCGCTGATTCCTAACCAAGACTGAAACGAATGGAGAACCTATGTTTACCTTATTGATTACCGGCGCCAACCGTGGCCTGGGACTCGAATTCACAAAGCAATACGCCGCTGCCGGCTGGCGCGTGCTGGCCTGCTGCCGTGCGCCGCAGGAAGCCGCCGAATTGCAGGCACTGGCGGACACCGCGCAAGGACGGGTAACGCTGCATGCGCTCGACGTGGCGGAATTGACGGCCATCGATGCGCTGGCGCAGCAACTGCGCGGCACACCTATCGACCTCATCATCAACAATGCCGGCATCTACCCGGACCGCCACGGCGGATTCGGACACACCGACTACGACGCGTGGATGATGGCATTCCTGGTCAATACGATGGCGCCGATGAAGATCACCGAAGCCTTCGTTTCCAATCTTGAGCTGGGCAGCGGCAAGACGGTCGCCACGGTCAGCAGCAAGATGGGCAGCATGGACGACAACACCAGCGGCGGCTGTTACCTCTATCGCTCCAGCAAGGCCGCGGTCAACATGGTGGTCAAAAGCCTGTCGCTGGATCTGGCACCGCGCGGCATACGCGCGGTCGTGCTGCATCCGGGCTGGGTGCTGACCGACATGGGCGGGCCGAATGCGCTGATCACCGCCGAGAAAAGCATCGCCGGCATGCGCCAGGTGCTTGATCGCCTGACCGACGACGATTCGGGCCGCTTCATCAGTTTCGATGGAACCGAGGTGGCCTGGTAATCGGTCGGACTTTCAAAGGCGGCGATGCATCGCGCGCTTGGCGGCTATTAAGCCGAATCGAGTCGCGGCCCGGCTTGCGCAAGGGAAGTTTCTGGTCCAGAATCCTCCGCGCCCTAGGGAACCTTTTGCCTTTGCTTGATTTCTCATACCAGTACATGACGCCGGGCACGGAAGCGCTCATGACCTGTGGCAATCCTTCATCAAATACGGAGACTATCTGCATGAAACATCCGCACAATAAAAATTTATACGCTGCACTGCTGCTCACGCTTGGATTGGGCAACGCCTCCTGCACGCTAGCGGGCGATAAAGGCGTGGCTTATGTAACCAACCAGGACGGCGGCGTGACGATAATCGACCTCGCCACAATGGAAACCAAGGGCGCCCTCGATATCGGTGCCAAGGGCCCGCGCGGCATTGGCGTCACTGCGGATGGCAAATGGGTGGTTACGGCAAATCGCGATGACGGCAATATCTCCGTCATCGATACGGCTACGGGCAAAGCCGTGAAGCATATTCCCATCGGCAAGAACCCCGAGTTCGTCCGCGTGCTGGGCGACAAGGTCTATATTTCCTACGAACCCAGCTCCAAGGGCGGACCTCCCCCAAAACCGGGCGCAGCCCCCGTTAAAGAGGACGATGATGACGAAGACAAAGTGCCGGCCAAGATTTCCGTAGTCGATCTGAAGCAAGGCAAGGTCGTTCAGGAAATCACTGGCGGTCCGGAAACCGAAGGCATCGAGTTTTCCAAGGACGGCAAGAAACTCGTGATCACCAACGAAGCGGATAACACCATCACCGTCCACGACATCACGTCGGGCAAGCTGCTGAAAACCATACATACTTCCAAATACGGCGATCGTCCGCGCGGCATCAAGGTATCGCCCGATGGCACGTTCTACGTCTCCACGCTGGAGTACGGGAATAAATTCCTGGTACTGGACAAGAACTTTAATGCGGTGAAGACCGTGGATACCGGCAAGGCACCGTATGGCATTTCGTTCGACCCCGCGGGCAAGAACATCTACGTGGCCGCCTCCAAGGAAAAGACCCTGGAAGTGTATGACGCCAAGAGCTTCAAGAAGGTGAAAAGCGTCACTACCGGCGACCGCTGCTGGCATTTCAGCTTTACACCGGATAGCCAGAACGTATTGCTGGCTTGCGGCAAATCCGACGAAGTACTGGTGATCGATGCCAAGAAACTGGAAGTCACCAAACATATCGGCGACAAGGAAATGCCCTGGGGTATCGTAACTTATCCGAAATCTGTCGGTTCGCTGGATAAGCCATGATAGATAGTTAATCCGGCTTTTTAGGCCGAACTTTAAACCCAGGCGTCCTCGCCGGCATTACCCGAAATGGGTTGGCTGGCGAGGGCGCCTTTGTTACGTCATGCTGACCGAAACATCAAACTGAAGCTTCACTCCAGATTGATTTCACCGTCGAAAGTTACGTTAAGGCTCACTTCCCCTATCGTCAGCGTCATTTTTGCCGGCAATTTCTCGTAGCCTTTGAGTTGTCCGCTGGAAAGGGCGGCAGCCACGGCTTTTTCAATTTCGTGCTGCGAATGCACGCCTACCATCTTGAGATATTTGCGGATGCTCATGTTGAAAGTTTCTTCGTTCATATCGAGCTCCTTTCACCTTCTATTGCTGCTTCACCCCATAAACGGTATCGCGTAATGCAGATTTTGCACGCTGCTCCAGACCACCAGCGTCGATACCATGAGAAACCCCATCGCTACCACACCCGCGATCAGCACCGCGCCGAAGACGAGTATGGCGTGCCCCTCCTCTTTCAACCGAAATACCACCGGGATACCGTAATAGAGCAAACCGGCGGAAGCCATGATCGCCAGCGTAATGACAAGTACATTGAGCAAGGCACTGGGAAACAGCATGAAGATCGGCGCCAGCCACAAAGGTGTGGGCGCGACTGCGGCAATGACGAAGGCATCCTTGAAGCTGGGATGAATTTCACCCAGCTCACCCAGTTGCCGGACCAGCATCCCCATGACGGGCACGGCGATCAGCTCGACCAGGAAAAAAATCACGGCAATCAATAGCAGCTTGGATGTGCTCATTGCCGGGAAGAATTGACCTCCGTATTTGCCACCTGCGAGAAAAAGCATCAGCGGAGGGATCAGTGAAAACGGGATGACGTGCAGGAAAAAAATGCTGGGAACAGTAGGCTTGCTATCCATCAAACGGCTCCAGCCTTGGGCCGGCGTTGCAAACAGCGAGAACAGAATAAGCGGATTCATGATGTTACCTCCTCCTCTGCTAAGAGCTTGTTTTTGCATGGACAGTTTACTATTTTGCCCTGCTTTGTACAGCGATTTAAAAGAGGTTGCCTTGCATTAAATATCATACTAACATGGTCAAGTATTACGGGGTGTAACACGAGTATTTGCAAAGCTTTTTTGTAAAGAAAAGTGAGGCACGACATGGTCGATGTCAGCGGTTCGACATCATCTGTGCACTACTCCATCACCGCCAGGCCAAATTGTTCCTTGTCCCCGGCCGGCACTCTTTGCGCCTTTTTTATCATCGCATTCGTCACTCTGACGATCGCCATCGGATTCACTTTACTGGGTGCCTGGCCGATCCTTCCTTTTGCCGGCATCGAATTGCTCATCCTCTGGCTCTGCTTCCGCCACGTCTGGCGGCACGTCCATGACTACGAACGCCTGACCATCGACGACCACAAGGTCATTGTCGAGAAGCACGATCTCGCGTGCGACAGTCACATAGAGCTAAACGGCTATTGGGCCCGGGTTGTCATGGAAGTCATGCCGGACGGCGATTGCCGGCGGCTTGCCTTGCGTTCGCACGGCAAGGAAATCGAATTCGGAAGGTTACTCAATAACGAAGAGAGACTCGACCTCGGACGGGTATTGCAGTCCCGTCTGGGCCCCTACCAGACATGAAAGGATAAAAAATATGCTCTGCAAAATCCGATCAGCTCTACCAATAATAATCATCAGCTTATTTGCCACTTCGGCATATGCAGACTACCAATTCAATCTTCAAACCGCCGCGACTCCAATTGCAACGGAAATCTACGATCTCCACAACCTGATCCTGCTGGTTTGCCTGATCATTTTCGTCATCGTATTCGGCGTGATGTTCTATTCGCTGTACAAGCATCGAAAATCGGTCGGACACAAGGCGTCGCAGTTCAGCCACAACACCAAGCTCGAAATCGTGTGGACCATCATCCCGTTCTTCATTCTGGTTGGCATGGCCTTTCCCACGACCCAAACCATTTTGCGCATGAAAAATGTCGAAGGCACCGACATGAGCATCAAGGTCACTGGGCGCCAGTGGCTCTGGGAGTATGAATACATGGACGCCGGCGTGAAATACGTCAGCAACCTGGCGACCCCGCGCGACCAGATCGACAACAAGGCGGACAAGGCTGAGCACTACTTGCTGGAAGTGGATAACCCGATGGTCGTGCCAACCGGCAAGAAAGTCCGGCTACTGCTGACAGCCTCGGACGTCATTCATTCCTGGTGGATCCCGGCCTTCGGCGTCAAGCAGGATGCGATTCCCGGATTCATCAATGAAGCCTGGTTTCAGGTAGATAAACCCGGCATCTATCGCGGGCAATGCGCTGAACTGTGCGGCGTGGGCCATGGGTTCATGCCTATCGTGGTCGAGGCCAAACCGCAAGAGGAATACGACGCCTGGCTCAAGGAACAGAAAGTCAAACTGGCCGCCGAAGCGGAAGCCGCGACCAAGGATTACTCGAAGGATGAACTGATAAAGCATGGCGAAGGAATATTCAACGCACGTTGCGCGGCCTGCCATCAGGCGACCGGCAAAGGCATTCCCGGCGTATTTCCGCCTCTGGTCGAAGGGGAAACCTTCGCCAACCAGGACACCGTCAAGCGCCTGACCGAACGCGGCTTCATCAAGGACGGCAAGATCGTGATGGGCCCCAAGGACAAGCATCTGGATATCGTGATGCATGGCATCCCGGGCACTGCGATGCAGGCCCTGGGCGAGCAGATGTCCGATCTGGACGTGGCAGCCGTAATCACCTACGAGCGTAATAATTGGGGCAATAAGGCAGGCGATATGGTTCAGCCTGCGGAAGTCGCCGCCCTTCGCAAATCCAAAGGATAAGGAGAAGACTAATGGCTACGACGACCATGCACGATGCGCATCACGATGCACATCCCACCGGAATGATGCGCTGGCTGACTTCGACCAACCACAAGGATATCGGCACGCTGTATCTGTGGTTCAGTTTCATCATGTTTCTTTTTGCCGGCGGACTGGCGATGCTGATCCGCGCGGAACTGTTCCAGCCTGGACTTCAGTTCTTCCAGCCCAACCTGTTCAACCAGTTCACCACCATGCACGGCCTGATCATGATTTTCGGCGCGATCATGCCGGCTTTCGTCGGGTTCGCCAACTGGCAGGTTCCATTGATGATAGGCGCCCCGGACATGGCTTTTCCGCGGCTCAATAACTGGAGCTTCTGGCTTTTGCCGGCAGCGGCAATACTGCTGCTGTCATCTTTCGTCGTGCCGGGAGGCGCGGCTGCCGGAGGATGGACAATGTATCCGCCTTTATTCATTCAAGGCGGCACGGCCTATGACATGACAATTTTCGCGGTCCACCTCATGGGATTGTCCTCCATCATGGGGTCAATCAACATCATCACTACCATACTCAACATGCGCACCCCCGGCATGCCAATGATGCGCATGCCGATTTTCGTATGGACCTGGCTGATTACCGCCTTCCTGCTGATTTCCGCGATGCCGGTACTGGCATCGGCGGTGACCATGCTGCTCACCGACCGCCATTTCGGCACGTATTTCTTCAATGCGGCCGGCGGCGGCGATCCGGTGATGTTTCAGCATATCTTCTGGTTCTTCGGGCACCCCGAGGTGTACATCATGATTCTGCCGGCCTTCGGCATCCTGTCGAGCATCATCCCGACGTTCTCGCGCAAACCGCTATTCGGTTATGACTCCATGGTCTATGCCACGGCCGCCATCGCGGTGCTGTCCTTCAGCGTGTGGGCGCACCATATGTTCACCGTGGGCATGCCGACGGCTTCGCAGCTGTTCTTCATGTACGCCACGATGCTGATCGCGATTCCTACCGGCGTGAAGGTATTCAACTGGACGGCGACGATGTGGCGCGGTTCGATCTCCTTTGAAACACCTATGCTGTTCGCCATCGCCGTAGTCTGCCTGTTTACCATCGGAGGCTTCAGCGGCTTGGTGCTGGCTATCGTGCCGGTGGATATCCAGTTGCAGGATACCTATTACGTTGTGGCGCATTTCCACTATGTGCTGTTCTCGGGCGCAGCGATGAGCATCATGGCTGGGGTGTATTACTGGCTACCGAAATGGACCGGCCATATGTACGATGAAACGCTAGGAAAATGGCATTTCTGGCTGACGACGATTGCCTTCAATGTCACCTTCTTCCCGATGCATTTCCTGGGCCTCGCCGGCATGCCGCGGCGCATTCCGGATTACGCGCTGCAATTTGCGGAATTCAACATGCTGCAATCCATCGGCTCTTTCGTGCTCGGCGCCAGCCAGCTGCTGTTCCTCTATACCGTCATCAAGTGCGTGCGCGGCGGCGCGCCCGCAGGCGACCGGCCTTGGGAAGGCGCGGACAGCCTGGAGTGGACGCTCTCCTCGCCCCCGCCCTACCACTCGTTTGAAACTGCACCGGCGTTCAAATAACGAAAAACGGAAGGATTACCATGCAAACGATAGAACAAACGAATACCCAGCGCTATTACGTTCCGGCGCCTTCCTGGTGGCCGCTGGTCGGCTCGGTTGCTCTGCTCCTGCTCGCCTCCGGCTTCGTCATCCTGCTGCAAAACAATGCATCCGGCAGCTACGTAATGATTGCCGGCGCGCTCATCCTGATCACGATGCTGTTCGGGTGGTTCGGGACGGTCATACGCGAAAGTGTCGGAGGACTGTTCAACGATCAGGTCGATCTCTCCTACCGCTGGGGCATGGGCTGGTTCATCTTTTCCGAAGTGATGTTCTTCGGCGCGTTGTTTGGTGCACTTTTCTACGCACGCGTTATTACCGTGCCGGAGCTGGGGAACACCAGCCTGCTCTGGCCGGATTACGCAGGTACCTGGCCTACCGCCGGGCCAGGTGTGAAAGAAACATTCGCGGCGATGCCCGCATGGGGCATACCTGCCATCAATACGCTGATACTGCTGAGCTCAGGCGCAACCGTGACTTGGGCGCACTGGGGACTCAAAAACGACAACCGGACTCAGCTCAAAATCGGCCTGATACTCACCATTTTGTTGGGCGCGATCTTTATCGCCTTGCAGATACACGAATATTCGTCGGCCACTTTCACCTTCCAGACCGGCATTTACGGAGCCACTTTTTACATCCTCACCGGCTTTCATGGCGCGCACGTAACCTTGGGCGCCATCATGCTGACGGTGATTCTGGGGCGTGTATATGCCGGACATTTCACACCGGAACGACACTTCGCTTTTGAAGCGGTTTCCTGGTACTGGCATTTTGTCGATGTTGTTTGGCTATTGTTGTTCGTATTTGTTTACTGGCTGATATAGGCCGCCCTTATGTATTTCATACAGTGAAAGGGACTAGATAATGAATCGCAGACTATATTTCATGCTCCCGGATACCGAAAGCGCGCATGCGATGATGAATGATTTGCTCCTCGCGCGCGTCAACGCCAACCGTATCCATTTTCTTGCAAAACCCGGTGTGGAAATCGGCGACCTGCCCGAAGCCTCCATCGTCGAGCGCACCGACTTTCTCGAAGGCTGGGAAATCGGCACGATTCTCGGCGGTCTGTTAGGCCTCGTCGCCGGGCTCATGGCCGTGTGGATACCCCCTTGGCCATTCGAAAACCCGGTGCCGTTGTTAGCCATCCCAATCTGCATTGTGGTCGGCCTGGTTGCCGGCGGCCTGTGGACCGGCATGGTAGCCAGCGCGATCCCTGACCATCGGCTGAAACCCTTCGAAGGGGAAATCGCCATGGGCAAAGTGTTGATGATGGTGCTGGTACCATTCCATCGCGTCGAGGAAATCCGCGCGCTGGTTGTGAAGAAGCACCCGGAAGCCGTCTACGACGGGACGTGGCCTTCCGAGCATGTAATTTTCCCGTAGCCACCCAGGAAATTTCAGCGGGATTCGCCTACCGTCGGGCAGCGTATCCCGCTGCACCTCAACCGCGCGGCTTCCCGCTGGTTGCTATCCTGACGGCACCCAGCAGATCTCCCTGTCAGCGCCGAGTCCGCCTGCACGGCCTTACCCTGACGTGCCGTCGCGACATATTTTGCCAATCCGGCGGAATTCGCGCGCGCGGTCGGCTGGCGCCCATTCAAGGCGTACTCTCATTGCGAATAATGTCTTACCATAGGTAAGGTGCCCAACAAAACATCGGGGCCACGCTAAAAATGAACCCTAACAGACCTATCCGGTCTGGAACAATGAATCTTCATTAGCGCACAGGACTCGGCATGACAAAAACAACGCCATTCAATTCCGCGCATCACCAACTCAATGCCCGCATGGTCGACTTCCATGGCTGGGAAATGCCGCTGCATTACGGTTCCCAGATCGAGGAGCATCATTCTGTGCGACGGGACTGCGGCATGTTCGATATTTCGCATATGTGCGCGCTGGACGCTATCGGCACCGATGCAAAGCCCTTCATGCAACGCTTGCTAGCCAACGACGTCGAGAAACTGCGGGCGGGCAAGGCGCTTTATAGCTGCATGCTGAATGAGGACGGCGGAGTCATCGACGACTTGATCGCGTATTACCTGGGGGGCGGGCGTTATCGTATCGTGGTGAACGCCGCAACTTCCGAAAAAGACATCGCCTGGATGAAAGCCTGCATCACCGGCTGGAAAATGCCGCTCACGCTGACACCGCGCTGCGACTTGGCCATGCTGGCGGTACAGGGGCCGAATGCACGCGAAATGGTATGGCAGGCATTGCCGGAAACCCGTACAGCAACAGCGTCGATGGCCCCATTCCATGCGCAACAAGTGGGCGATTACTTCGTCGCGCGCACAGGATACACGGGCGAGGATGGTTTCGAACTCACGTTTCCCGGCGGGCATGCCGAAGCACTTTGGCAGCGGCTGCTCGAGCTAGGTGTCCAGCCATGCGGCCTAGGTGCGCGCGACACCTTGCGGCTGGAAGCCGGCATGAATCTTTACGGACAGGACATGGACGAATCGGTTTCGCCACTGGATTCCGGACTGGGCTGGACGGTGGTATTCGATACCGCCCGCGAATTTGTCGGGCGCAGCGCCTTACTGGGAAAACCACGGCAATCGCAGTTTCTCGGGCTGGTGCTCGATGGCGGCGGCGTGCTGCGCCCGCATCAGAAAGTGTTTACGGCCACCGGCGAAGGCGTCATCACCAGCGGCACCTTCTCGCCGACCATGGAAAAATCCATCGCGCTGGCAAGGCTGCCGCTCGACTCCACGCTGGGCGACACCGTCGACGTCGAAATTCGCGACAAACGCCACAGCGCCCGCATCGTGAAACCGCCGTTCGTACGCAACGGCAGGATTTTGGTCTAAACTTCAAGTCATGCAGGGCGGATGAACGCAGCGTTATCCGCCGTACGGAAAAAACGAAACATCAGGAACAACAACCCATGTCCAACATTCCAGCCGATCTCAAATACGCCAAAACCCACGAGTGGACTCGCCTGGAGGCTGACGGCACGGTCACCGTCGGCATTACCGACCACGCGCAATACCTGCTCGGCGACCTGGTGTTCATCGAGCTGCCCGAACCCGGCAAGGCGGTGACCGCCGGCAAGGAAATCGCTGTCGTCGAATCGGTGAAAGCCGCCTCTGATATCTATGCGCCTCTCAGCGGTACGATCAGCGCAGTCAATCAGGAAGCCGCCGACATGCCGGAGCGCGTCAACAACGATGCCTACGGTGCATGGCTGTTCAAGATACAGCCGGATAACGTTGCCGACCTCGATCAGTTGCTCGACGCGGCCGGTTACCAACAGGAAATCGGCGAATAGCGCCTACTTAAATATCCCCCGATGCCGTTCATTCCCCATACGCCTGACGACATCACCCAAATGCTCGACGCTATTGGCGTCGAGCGCATCGCAGATCTTTTTGACGAGATCCCCCCAGGCCTGCTGAACAGCGACCTCCCGCGCGTGCCGGAAGGTTTGAACGAAATGCAGGTGACGCGGCTGATGAGCGAACGCGCCGCCCGCGACGGCGGCCAGCTCAACTTTATCGGCGCCGGCGCCTACGAGCACCACATCCCCGCTGCCGTCTGGCAGATTGCCACGCGCGGCGAATTCTATTCCGCCTACACGCCTTACCAGGCCGAGGCCAGCCAGGGCACGCTGCAACTGCTGTATGAATGGCAGACCATGATGGCTTCGCTGACCGGCATGGAGGTCTCGAACGCCAGCCTTTACGATGGCGCAAGCGCGGTGGCCGAAGCGGTATTGATGGCAGTGCGCGTCAACAAGACCGGAGTGCATCGCGTGCTGATTCCGGCGAATCTCCACCCGTTCTATCGGGCAACCTTGCGCACCTTGCTCTCGCCGCAGAAAATCGCCATCGCCGAAATCGCATTCGATCCCGCCACCGGCCGTATCGACCAGGCAGCGCTGGAAGCCGCCGGCAACGAGCCTTTCGCAGCATTGGTCATTAACCAGCCCAATTTCTTCGGCGTGCTGGAATCACCAGACGCGCTCACCGACTGGGCCCACGGCAAGCGCGCGCTGGTGATCGGAGTTTCGAACCCTCTCGCCCTGGCATTGATCAAACCGGCCGGGGAATGGGGCACGAACGGCGCCGATATTGCCTGCGGCGAAGCGCAGCCGTTCGGCATCCCGCTTTCCAGCGGCGGACCCTATGTTGGCTATCTATGCTGCAAACAAAGCCTGGTACGGCAAATGCCGGGGCGGCTGGCCGGCCGCACGGTCGACCTCGATGGCAAGCCCGGCTACACGCTCACGCTGCAAGCGCGCGAACAGCACATTCGCCGCGCCAAGGCGACTTCCAATATCTGTACCAACCAGGGCTTGATGGTGACCGCCGCGACCATCCATCTCGCGTTGCTCGGCGCGCATGGCATCGAAGAAGTTGCGGCCGCAAGCCATGACAACACCCAAATCCTGACCGACAAGCTGACAGCCATACCCGGCATACAGCGCGTATTCGTATCCCCACACTTTCACGAGTCAGCCCTCCGCCTGCCCTGCCCGGTGGCTCCAGTGCTGGAAAAACTGCTTCAGCGCAATATTCTCGGCGGCCTGGATTTGGCGCCCTACTATCCCGATCTTGGCAATGCCCTTCTGGTCTGTGCGACGGAAACCAAAACCGAAAACGACCTGAATGCCTATGCCGAAGCCATGCGTGCCGCGCTGGAGGAATTGTCATGCTGATCTTCGAGCATTCTCGCCCCGGCCGCGCCAATGCGGCACAGTTTTCCGCGAAGGAACACGCGTCCGGAATTCCCGAAGAATTGCGCCGCACCTCACGACCTTTGCTGCCGGAGGTCTCCGAACTGGATGCGGTGCGGCATTACACGCGCCTGAGCCAGCAGAATTTTTCCATCGACACACATTTCTACCCGCTCGGCTCGTGCACGATGAAGTACAACCCGCGCGCTGCCAATGCGCTGGCGATGCTGCCAGGTTTCCTGAATCGCCACCCGCTGGCGCCTGATGCGAGCGGCCAGGGCTTACTCGCTTGCCTGTGGGACTTGCAGGAGATGCTCGCCGAGGTGACCGGCATGGCGGCGGTCAGCCTGACGCCGATGGCCGGCGCACAGGGCGAACTGGCGGGCATCGCGATGATCCACGCCTACCATGCCGCGCGTGGTGATATGGCACGCAGCGAAATCATCGTGCCCGATGCCGCACACGGCACCAACCCAGCCACCGCCACGATGTGCGGCTACACCATCCGCGAGATCCCCACCGATGCCAACGGCGACGTGGACCTCGAAGCGCTGCAAGCCGCCTGCGGGCCGCAAACGGCCGGGCTGATGCTGACCAACCCTTCCACGCTGGGCGTGTTCGAACGCAACATCGGCGAAATCGCCCGCATCATGCACCAGGCCGGTGGCCTGCTTTACTACGACGGCGCCAACCTCAATGCGATCCTGGGCAAAGTGAAGCCCGGCGACATGGGCTTCGACGTGATCCACATGAATCTGCACAAGACCTTTTCCACGCCCCACGGCGGCGGCGGACCTGGCGCGGGCGCCGTCGGAGTGAGCAAGCGGCTGGAGCCCTTTCTGCCGGTACCGGTGGTCGCGCACGAAGGGGAGCATTACCGCTGGCTCACGGAAAATGACCGGCCGCAAAGTATCGGCCGGCTGTCGGCATTCATGGGCAATGCCGGCGTGCTGTTGCGCGCTTATGTATACGCCCGCATGCTGGGCCCCACCGGCATGCAGCGCGTCGCTGAGTTTTCCGCGTTGAACGCAAATTACCTCATGGTCCGCCTGCGCGAGGCGGGCTTCGATCTGGCATTCCCCACGCGCCGCGCCAGCCACGAGTTCGTCGTCACGCTGCAAAAGCTGAAGGAAGAAACCGGTGTCAGCGCGATGGATGTCGCCAAGCGCCTGCTGGACAAGGGCTTTCACGCACCGACCGCATATTTCCCGCTGCTGGTACCGGAGTGCCTGCTGATCGAGCCGACCGAAACGGAGTCGAAGGACACACTGGACGCTTTCGTGGAAGCCATGCGCGAAATCATTGAAGAAGCCCGCACCACGCCGGAGTTGCTGAAAACCGCGCCGCACACGATGCCGGTACGCCGCCTGGATGACGTCAAAGCCGCGCGCGAGCCCGATCTTGCATGGAAGCCCTAGCACCAGCGCTTCGATTTTCCATCCACATCTTCCGTAACGCAGGCGTGGTCGCATGAATCCGCAGGAAAACCGTATCGCCAAACTGCTGCGAATCCATGGCCAGGTGCAGGGCGTGGGTTACCGCGAGTCCATGCGACAGCAGGCGCATCGCCTGGGACTGACCGGATGGGTGCGCAACCGTCGTGACGGCACGGTGGAAGCGCTGGTCTGCGGCCGAGCGGAACAGGTGGACCTGATCCTGGAATGGGCGAAACAAGGGCCGCGTTTCGCGACGGTGGAACGGGTCGTCGTCATCGAGGCCGAGGTCGCGGTGAGCGAGGAATTCGAAATACTGTTCAGCGCGTAGCCGCGCGTCTCGATTACCACGCTCACTGAAATCGGTTCTATACTGATTGTCGGTTATCCCTGACTGCATGGAGCTTGTCGCTATGGCTGCCACCCGCATTCCGTTGGATCACGTACGTAATATCGGCATCATCGCGCACATCGACGCGGGGAAAACCACGGTCACCGAACGCATCCTGTTCTACACCGGACGCACCCATCACATCGGCTCGGTGGATGACGGCAACACTGTCACCGACTGGATGGCGCAGGAGCGCGAGCGCGGCATCACCATCGTCTCTGCCGCTATCACCACCGACTGGCGCGACCATCGCATCAACCTGATCGACACCCCCGGCCACATCGATTTCACCGCCGAAGTGCAGCGCTCGCTACGCGTGCTGGACGGCGGCATCGTGGTGTTCGACGCAGTTCACGGCGTGGAACCGCAGAGCGAAACGGTATGGCGGCAGGCGGATCGCTTCCGTGTGCCGCGCATTTGCCTCGTCAACAAGATGGACCGGCCCGGTGCCGATTTCGACCATGCGCTGCAAACGATGGAACAGCGACTGGAGGCAAATGCCGTGGCGGTGCAACTGCCCATCGGCCGCGAGCGCGAATTCGAGGGCGTGATCGACCTGCTGCACATGCAGGCCGTTTACTGGCCGGACGAGAGTGGCGTGCATCCGGAAATCCGCGATATCCCGACGGCGTACCGCGAAAAAGCGGAAGAGGCCCGGGCGCGGCTGCTCGAGAAAGCCGCCGAAACCGACGACGCCCTGCTCGAGCTCTACCTGCAAGGCGAGACACCGACCACCGAACAGCTATCCGCCGCGCTGCGCAGCGCCACCATCGCCAATCGCCTGTTCCCGGTATTCTGCGGTGCGGCCCTGCGCAACAAGGGCATCCAGCCTGTGTTGAATGGCATCATCGATTACCTGCCCTCGCCGCTGGATATCGGCCAGGTCGCCGTAACCGACCCGGCCACGCATCTGGAAACCTTCCGTCAACCGGACGATGACGAACCCTTGGCGGCGCTGGTGTTCAAAATCGTGCGCGACCCTTATGTCGGCCACCTGACCTACTTCCGGGTTTATTCCGGACGGCTGCATTCCGGCCAGCAGGTCTACAACGCCACGCGCGACCGCCCGGAACGCATCGGCCGGCTGGTGCGCATGTACGCAGACCGGCGCGAGGACATCGAGGAAGTGCATGCCGGCGACATCGCCGCTGCGCTAGGCATGAAAACCGCGCAGACCGGCGATACGCTATGCACCCCGGAAAAGCCGGTATTGCTGGAACGCATTGTCTTTCCCGAGCCCGTGATCCGCGTATCGGTGGAGCCTAAAACCAGCGCCGACCAGGACAAGCTCGCCGATGCGCTGCGCTATCTGGCGGAAGAAGATCCAACCTTCAAGGTGACGACGGACGCAGACACCGGCCAGACCATCATGGCCGGCATGGGCGAACTGCACCTGGAAATCATCGCCGACCGCATCAAGCGCGAATACGGCGTGCAAGCCAACCTAGGCCGCCCGCGCGTGGCCTACCGCGAAACCATCACCAAAGCCGTACCCAAGGTTGAAGGGCGCTATATCCGCCAGACCGGTGGGCACGGTCAGTACGGCCATGTCGTCGTGGAGTTGCGACCGGGCGAGCCGGGATCTGGCATGCAATTCCAGAACGCCATCACCGGCGGCGCCATCCCGCGCGAATTCATTCCCGCCATCGAGCAGGGCTTCATTGAGGCTGCCGAAAACGGCGCGGTGGCGGGCTATCCGGCCACGGACATTGTGTTCCGTGTGTATGACGGCTCCACCCACCACGTCGACTCCAGCGAGATCGCCTACAGGAATGCGGCCATCGCGGCCTTCCGTGACGGCATGAAACAGGGTTCGCCCATCCTGCTCGAACCGTATTCCAGGATCGAAATCGTCGTGCCGTCAGAATATCAGGGGGCGGTCGCCGCCCAGCTATCCGCCCGTCGCTGCGAAATCGAGAACTCGGAATCCCGGCCCGGTGGCGTGCAAGCCATTCGCGGCATCGTCCCGCTGGCCGAGATGTTCGGCTACGCCACCGACCTCCGTTCCGCCACACAAGGGCGCGGGCTATTTACGCTGGAATTCGACCACTACGCGCCAGTGCCGGCATCGGTGGCAAAGGAAGTATTGGCTGGAAAGCTGTAGCGCAGGCATTCTCGCCTGCGCTACAAGGACTGCGCCTTCTTGGTCCGGGGGAAACCCCTATTACCGCACGGCTGGCGCATCCATTTGATAAACAAAAGAAAGGCCACGAACCTTTCGGATCGCGGCCTCCCCGAACTGCAGCGTTTGCCAACAGTTCGCCCCGGGCGGCTCAATGCCTGTCGTTGCCCTTTCCTGGCCCTTTGTCGTGGCCTTTACCTGGCCCCTTGTCTTGTTTCATGCCATTGCCAGGGCTGCCCTTGGAATGCTTGGGCCCGCCTCCGCCGTGACGTGTGCGATATTCAGGCACATATACATCGTTATACCAATGATCCTGCACGAAATATACCGGGCGGCCGCATGCATTGTACTGGCCACAATAATTGTGCCACTTCTTTGCCTGCCCCGGAGGAACATGCAGATAGATCGGCTCGTAGGCAATGCCTACCGGTCGCACAATGATGGGCTCCGGGTAGACCAGCACCGGCCGTGGGAAATCACCGATATCGATGCGCCCGTAAAAGCCTGGCTGTCCAACCGTAACGGAAACGCCGACGTCGGCTGCTGAAGCTGGCAGGCCAATAAAAGCGGATGCCGCGAATAGAATCCCGAGTATAAGTTTTGCGATGTTGTGACCTTGCATATCTCTATCCTTTTTGTTGAAGGTAATGTTAATAACGGATAAGCATTCGTTTCAGATGACAACGAAATCCCTTGCCTCCGAAAGACATTAAAGACAGGCTGCCCGACGGTTACTGTGGCGGCATCGGTTTCTCCCCAATCACATTTGACCCCGAGCTCAATGCAAGGCACCCATCGCCCGCAAGCCAGCGTTTGGATAATCGTGCGCCGCAAACGGGTGATGCGCAGTTGCTTCCTGCGCAATCACATCCTTCGGCAACGGCAATCCTTCGACTGCGCGCCGAATGGCGAGCTTGGTCGCTTCGTAATTCCAGTCCTGAATCTTGGCATCGTCTTCCGCATCCCAGTGAATAAAGACCCCGACACAGACAAACAGGTCGTTGGCTTCTTCAGCCGGAATGACACCCTCCTTGACGCTGTCCGCGACTGCCTCTGCCACACCGCACTGGGCCGGTCCAAACATCTGGACTGCCTGCTTGGCGTTCTTGATATCCACCTTGTTGAACATCACAGTGGGTGGCTTGGTCATCATGTTGGGCGCCAGCACGGCGAGCAATGAACTGTCGCCACGCTTCTGGTTGGTGAGGGCGATACAAAAAGCTGTTTCGGCACCGCTACCGCGTGGGCCGATAATCAGGTCGACGTGAGCGACTTCATTTCCATCTCCCACCAGTGCCTCTCCGATCAAGACTTTATTGATTTTGGCTGTTTCCATGGTTTCACCTCCTTTCTAACAAACACAACCCATGCCGCGCAAAGAATGCGATATGAGCGTGCGAAAGCTGCAAAACCTGGACTGTTTTTTAGAACGCTAATTTATCTGCAAGTTCTGACCGTAGCGTAGGACGCTGCGGACAAGGCCTCATATAGATGTTCTCGGCCGGATTTGGCAGGAATTAAAACCTCCAAGCTATGTCGAAATATCCAGAGGCTATCGATGCGCTACCTTCGAGAACTTTTCCACACCTGGTTTCTGACCGATCTGCTGCGCGGCATGGGTCTGACCGGAAAAAGTTTTTTCCGGCGCAAGATCACGGTGCAGTATCCGGAAGAAAAAACCCCGATGTCGCCACGGTTCCGCGGCCTGCATGCTTTGCGCCGCTATCCCAATGGCGAGGAGCGATGCATTGCCTGCAAACTCTGCGAAGCGGTCTGTCCCGCGATGTGCATCACCATCGAATCTGAAGAGCGGCCGGATGGCACGCGCCGCACAACTCGCTACGACATCGACCTCTTCAAATGCATATATTGCGGCTTCTGCGAAGAGGCCTGTCCGACCGATGCGGTCGTCATGACGCGCTACTTCGAATTCCATATGGAAGAGCGCGATCAGGCCGTCATCGATAAAAACGGATTGCTCATGCATGGGGATAAGTTCGAGCGGCAGATCGCCGCCGACCGGGCGCAGGACGCGCCCTATCGCTAAGTTCCGGGGCTATATTCGCCCTCGGCATCCACTTCCACCCAGCCGTCGGTAACGCGCACAGGGAATGTCCGCAGATTTTCAAGCGCGGGCGGTGCCAGCACTGCTCCAGTCACCACCGAGAATCGCGCTCCGTGCAGCGGGCAGACGATCTCTTCGCCTTCGAGTTTGCCCTCGGAAAGTTCAGCGTATTCATGGGTACAAGTGTTCTCGACTGCATAGTAGCGGCCGTCGAGGTTGACCACGAGTATGGGAAAGTCGTCGGTGGCGACGACACGGCAGGTGCCGGGCAAGAAGTCATCCACTGCCGCTACATCGATCCAGTCGCTCATGCGCTTCTCCTTTTCTGCAAAGCCTGTCATTCATTCAAAGCATGCCGAGTTGCAACCGCGCCGCTTCGCTTATGTTGTCCCGACTCCACGGCGGATCCCACACCAGCTCCACCTGCGCATCGCTGACACCGCCCACGCATAGCAGCGCTTCCTTCACGGTATCGGGAAACGTCTGCGCGACCGGACAATTGGGTGCGGTCAGCGTCATGCGCACATGAACTTCCCCCTGGGGCGAGATATCCAGGCCGTAGATCAGGCCAAGGTCATAGATATTGACCGGGATTTCCGGGTCGTAAATGCTGCGCAGGACATCGATGACGCGCGCCTTGAGCTCTTCGCCGGTGGCCGGGTTTTCCTGCTGACTCATGAGATTTTTCCAGTCGAGCATGACTTAGAGCCTCTTATTCCGTCGTCACCGGCACGTGCCGGTTTTCCAGCGCGGCCTGCATGGTATGCCAGGCCAGCGTCGCGCATTTGACGCGCGATGGAAATTCGCGCACGCCGGCCAGCGCTTCCAGCTTGCCCAGGCCTTCGGGTTCGCCGACACCTGTCACCAGCCGCTGAAACTCTTGCATCAGGCGCAACGCCTCTTCCTCGTCCTTACCCTTCAGGACTTCCGTCATCAGCGAGGCAGAGGCGGTCGAGATGGCGCAGCCGGAACCCTCGAAGTGCGCATTGCGAATGACGCCGTCCTCGACCTGCAAATGCAGTTTCAACTGATCGCCGCACAAAGGATTGTGGCCTTCGGCAATGCGATTGGCCGTCGCCAGCGGGCCATAATTTCGCGGCGAACGGTAGTGGTCGAAAATGACTTCCTGATAGAGATCGCGCAGTTCGTTCATCGTTTGAATAGCTCCACTGTGCGCTGCAAGCCTGCCGCCAGCGCATCGGCTTCTTCCTGCGTGTTGTAAAGCGCGAACGAGGCCCGAGCCGTGGCCGCCACGCCGAAACGCTTCATTAGTGGCATTGCGCAATGATGGCCGGCGCGGATAGCGATGCCTTGGCGGTCGAGGATGGTCCCGATATCGTGGGCATGCACGCCCTTCAGCAGAAAGGACAGGATGGCGGTTTTATCCTGTGCCGTGCCGATCAGGCGCATGCCGGGAATATCCTCGATGACGCGCGTGGCATAGTCCAGCACCCCCGCCTCGTAGGCGACAATCGTTTCCATCCCGATCTCGGACAGGTAATCCAGCGCCGCCCCGAGACCGATGGCTCCCGCCACATTCGGGGTGCCAGCCTCGAATTTGTAAGGCAGGATGTTGTACTCGGTATGTTCGAAAGCCACCGTGCGTATCATGTCGCCGCCGCCCTGGTAAGGCGGCATTTCCTCCAGCAGCATGGCTTTGCCATACAGCACGCCTATGCCCATGGGCGCATAAATCTTGTGCCCGGAAAACGCATAGAAATCGCAACCCAGCGCCTGCACATCTACCGGTAAATGGGCAATGGCCTGCGCGCCGTCCAGCAGCACCGGCACGCCATGGGTATGCGCCTTGGCAATCATCGCCCGCACTGGGTTGATTGTTCCGAGTGCGTTGGAAACATGTGCCAGCGCCACCAGCTTTGTTCGTTCATTCAGCAATTTTTCGTAAGCATCGATATCCAGCTCGCCGGCATCGCTAACCGGAATTACGCGCAATATCGCCCCGGTTTGCTGGCACACCATCTGCCACGGCACGATATTGGAATGGTGCTCAAGCGCGGAAATAACGATCTCGTCGCCCTCCCGCAAGTGCGGCCTGGCGTAGCTTTGGGCAACGAGGTTGATCGCCTCCGTGGTACCGCGCACGAAAACGATTTCGTCCGAACGCGCGGCATTGATGAAGCGCTGCACCTTGATGCGCGCGGCTTCAAATGCATCCGTCGCGCGCTGGCTCAACACATGCACGCCGCGATGCACGTTGGCATTGTCCTCGCGGTAATAGCGCGCCTCGGCATCGATCACCGCTTGCGGCTTCTGTGTCGTGGCAGCATTATCCAGATAGATCAGCGGCTTGCCGTGAATTTCGCTTTCCAGGATAGGAAAGTCGGCGCGCCAGCGTTCCGCTTGCACTTCGTCCATCGTCGGTATTTCAACAAGCTTCATGTCATCAGTTCCTTGATGTTTTCGCCCTGCGGCAAACGGTCGAGCACCAGATGCTCGACACGGTTGCGCAGGGTCGGATTCTCAATTTTCTCGATGATGTCGTTGGCAAACCCATACACCAGCATCGATTTCGCCAGATCGGCATCTATGCCGCGTGAGCACAGATAGAACAAGGCATCGTCATCCAGCTGGCCTACCGTTGCACCGTGCGTGCACTTCACCTCATCGGCGAATATCTCCAGTTGCGGTTTGGTGTCGACTTCCGCCTGGCGCGACAACAGCAAATTATGATTGGACTGATTGGCATCGGTTCCGGCCGCACCCGGATGCACGATCACCTTGCCGTTGAAGACACCGCTCGATGCACCGTCAAGGATCCCGCGGTACGCCTCGCGGCTGGTTCCATCAGGCGCCAGATGGTCGATGCGGGTGTGGTGATCCATATGCTGTTTGTCATCCAGCAGATACAGTCCGTTCATGGTGCAGTGGCAGTTGGGGCCGAGCAGGCGCGCTGTAATGTCGTTGCGCCCGAGGTGACCGCCCAGCGCATAGGAGTGGGATGCAAATTGGCTATCCGCCTGCTGATCGGCATGAATGCCGGCGATATGCACGGCCGCCGGCCCTTCCTGCAACAACTTGTAATGCCGGATATCGGCCGCGGCACCCACACTGAGTTCGGTCACCGCATCGGTGAAGTTGTGCGAATCCAGCGTGCCCATGTAGTGCTCGACAATCGTGGCGCGCGCACCGGCACCGGCCAGCACGATATTGCGCGGATAAATGGCAACGCCATGGCCGCTGGCGATGAACAGCAGATAGATCGGACCATCCACCATGGCCCCCGGCGACAGGGAAATGACGGCACCATCGGTAGCAAAGGCATTGTTGAGAGTACCGAACACAGTGTGCTCTTCACCCTCGAAATAAGGCCGCAGCAACTCGTCGCCATCCTCAAGTCGTTGCGCGAGGCTTTCCAGGCGGACTCCTTCCGGCAACTCACCTATGGCCGACAGCTCTTCAGAAAAGTGCCCGTTCACGAACACCATCAGGTGCGTACCTTCCTGCGCCAGCGACCATGCATGCAGGGCGGCCTCGGACGAGGGATCGGGCGGAATATGGTCGGGGGCCAGCGAAGCGCGACGCGTGAGCACGGAAACGTCGGTATATTTCCACTCCTCGTCGCGGCGCGTCGGGAAGCCCTGCACGGCAAACCGCGCAAACGCCATCTGGCGCGCCTGAATCACCCACGGCACATCGTGACCGGCGAGTCCCTGAGGGACGCGCTCCAGTTCATCGCTGTGGGTAATTTCCATGACGTTCATTCAAGCCACCTGTCTCGCTGCATTCTCGGCTTCAACCCAGCCGTAGCCATGCAGTTCCAGCTCTCGCGCCAGTTCCGGCCCGCCGGATTTGACGATGCGGCCTTGCGAAAGCACATGCACATGATCCGGCACGATGTAATCCAGCAATCGCTGATAGTGCGTCACCAGGACAATCGCCCGCTCCGGTCCGCGCATCGCGTTAACACCGTCCGCGACCGTCTTGAGCGCGTCGATATCCAGCCCGGAATCGGTTTCATCCAGTATGGCCAGCAGAGGCTCCAATACGGCCAGTTGCAAGACCTCGTTGCGCTTTTTCTCGCCGCCGGAGAATCCCTGGTTCACGGCGCGGGTGAGAAAGGTTTCATCCATCCCCAGCCGTTTCATCCTGTCGCGCACCATTCCGAGAAAATCCATCGCATCCAGTTCCGGCAGCCCGCGCTCGCGGCGGATCGCGTTGAGTGCGGTCTTGAGAAATAGCGCGATGCTAACGCCGGGGATTTCCACCGGATACTGGAACGCCAGGAACACGCCTTCCCGCGCGCGCGCTTCGGGCGTCATAGCCAGCAGATCCTGGTCACGGTAACTGACCGATCCCTGCGTCACCTGATAGCCTTCACGCCCAGCCAGCACTTGCGCCAGCGTGCTCTTGCCGGAGCCGTTGGGCCCCATGATCGCGTGCACCTCGCCGGCGCGGACATGCAAATCGATGCCGCGCAGGATTTCCTTGCCGCTCACGCTTGCATGCAGATTCTTGACTACCAGCATTGCGTTCCTCCTTATCCGGTACTGCCTTCGAGACTGACACCCAGCAGTTTTTGCGCTTCCACCGCGAATTCCATCGGTAGCTCCTTGAATACTTCCTTGCAGAAGCCGCTGACGATCATCGACACCGCGTCTTCCGGCGCGATACCGCGCTGCGTGCAGTAGAACAACTGATCCTCGCCAATACGCGAAGTGGAAGCTTCGTGTTCGACTTTCGCCGTGGGATTCTTCACTTCAATGTAAGGAAAAGTATGCGCGCCGCAACGGTTGCCCAATAACAGCGAATCACATTGTGTGTAGTTGCGCGCGTCTTCCGCACCGGGCAGTACCTTGATCAAGCCGCGATAGGTGTTCTGTCCATGGCCGGCCGAGATACCCTTCGAAATTACCGTACTGCGGGTATTGCGGCCGAGATGGATCATCTTGGTACCTGTATCGGCCTGCTGATGATGATTGGTTAACGCAACCGAATAAAATTCGCCGATGGCGTTGTCGCCGCGCAGGATCACGCTGGGGTATTTCCAGGTAATCGCCGATCCGGTTTCGACCTGCGTCCAGGAAATATGCGAATTCGCACCGCGGCAGTCGCCGCGCTTGGTGACAAAGTTGTAGATGCCGCCCTTGCCCTCCTTGTCGCCCGGATACCAGTTCTGTACCGTTGCGTACTTGATGCGCGCACCTTCCAGCGCCACCAGCTCGACAACCGCCGCATGCAACTGGTTTTCATCGCGCATTGGCGCGGTGCATCCTTCCAGGTAACTGACGTAGGCATTCTTGTCGGCGATGATCAGCGTGCGCTCGAACTGGCCGGTGTTTTTCGCGTTGATGCGGAAATAGGTGGACAGCTCCATCGGGCAACGTACCCCCGGCGGGATATAGCAGAACGAGCCGTCGCTGAAGACCGCGGCATTGAGTGCCGCATAAAAATTATCGGTGTGTGGTACGACGCTGCCGAGGTATTGCTGGATCAGGTCGGGGTGATCCTGTACCGCTTCGGAGAACGGGCAGAAGATGATGCCCAGCTCGGCCAGTTTTTCGCGGAAAGTGGTCGCCACCGAAACGCTGTCGAACACCGCATCCACCGCCACGCCGGCCAGCATCGCCTGCTCCTTCAACGGGATGCCGAGACGCTCATAAGTACGCAGCAATTCGGGATCCACGTCCGCAAGGCTGCGCGGACCGGATTTATCCGACTTGGGCGCGGAATAGTAGACAATATCCTGATAGTCGATGGCCGGGTGATGCACATTCGCCCATTCCGGTTCCGCCATCGTCAACCAGTGACGATAGGCTTTCAACCGCCACTCCAGCATGAATTCAGGCTCGCTCTTCTTCGCCGAGATCACCCGGATGACATCCTCGTTCAGGCCGGGCGGAAGCGTATCGGTTTCCAGCAAGGTATGGAAACCATGCTTGTATTCACGGCCGATCAGTTCATCCAGTTGCCTGGTTGTGGTGTTCATCCAATACCTCCAATGGCTCTTCCAATACGTGATGCGACCTGACATCGATCAAAGGTCTGTTGCCGAAACTGATGGCCTGCGGCACTGGCAGGGCCAATTCTGCCAGCGATACCTTTTCAAGGATGTCGCGGATGGATCGGCTGATGCGCTGCCAATTGGCCCGAACGGAACAGGACAATTCGCGGGTACACAAACCCGGCACGCTGCTGCATTCCGTCAGACCCATCGGTGTGCCTTCGATCGCGTCGATGATATCGGCCACCGAGATCTGCTGCGGAGAACGGGACAATCCATAACCGCCCATGACACCGCGACGCGATACCAGCACTCCGGCACGCGTCAGGAGCTTGAGCAGTTTGCGTACGGTGGGCTGTTCAAGGCCCGTGGCAAGGGCAATCGCACCGGCATTCAGCGTGTGATCCGGGTTTTGTGCAATATAGGTCATGACTACAGTGCCGTAATCGGCCAATTTGCTCATGCGCAGCATATCTGTCCCTCCATATGTGGGACTGAATCGGTACTCATTGGTTCAATCGAACCCCTTGAAGAAGGGGCGGTCGAATTTATAGGGCATACACAGGGAGCAACGGCATATCAACACGGGAGCAATACCATGCTGAATACCGAACTTACCGGCAGAAAATGCACTCCTTGCCAAGGCGGCATTCCGCCGCTCAACCGAAGTGAAGCAGAAACCTATCTCGAGCGCGTGCCGGGATGGGAACTGCAAGACAATGCAACCAAGCTGAAACGCACTTTCAATCAAAAGGATTTCATGGATGCGCTGGATTTTGCGCGCAAGATTGGCGAGTTATGCGAAGAGGAAGGCCATCATCCCGACCTTGCTTTGGGATGGGGCTATTGCCGGGTCGTCTTTCAGACCCACAAGATCAAAGGCCTGCATGAAAATGATTTCATCATGGCCGCAAAGGTGAATGAGTTGGCAATGCGGCAGGACTTTCTCAAAGCCGCCTGACTACAGACAGGCTATTTAATTGGCGCGTGGAACCGGCATGGTTCCTCGCGCCTTGTTTTTGACAAAAACGATTTGTTTAATATCGAAGCCGATAGCTTGCGCCTTCTTCAATAACCGGTCGATTTGAGTCTTGTCCATCGCAGGCTGGCGCGACAATATCCACAAGTACTTCCGATCCGGCGAGCCGACCATGGACCAACTATAGTCAGCCGCCAGATCGATCACCCAGTAATCACCCCAGACAAAAGGAAATACGCCTAGCCAAGCAGGGGCGAAACGCACTTCAAGCCGCGAGGTAGAACGCCCGTCCGCCGACCTGGCAAGACCTCTTGCCGGCATGAGCGCACCATCGAACTTGCGACATTCATTGAGCACATCGATCTTTCCTGCCGGCAATAAGACATAGGTCGCGGTAATATCTCCGGCACAGTCGCGCTCGAACCTGTTGGGCAACCGTGCAACTTCATACCAGAGCCCCGAATAACGCTCGAGCGCGACACGGTCGACCGTGGGCAGCTTATCCTCTGCATAAACGTTCACACTGCAAAGCATCCAGGCAATCAAGCAAAGCCGATAGAAGGCCAACAACTTCAATCTCCGCCACCTCCGCCGCCGCCATCACCTCCTCCACCGTCCTCACCTGATGATTCGGAGCCGCTCCAGTTCCCGCTGGCACCTGCCCCACCGAATGTGCCGCCACCTCCAGCGTAGGAGTCAGCAGCAGCGGAAGCATATCCGCTACTGACATCGGTTGACGAGTAATTATCCAGGTTATGCTTCGGGCGTCGCCGCTGAAGCAAGTACCCGACAAGAACCAAGCCCGCGACAATCAGGATGAAAGCGGTCATGAGGAAACACCAGAAAAGGTCATGAGGTAGTGTGCCTCAACAAAGCGGAAATCAGCAACAAGCACCGCGACGTATCGCCGGGAATAGATTTTGTAGTGCGATCTGAATTAATCGCAAAGAGGGATATTACTGGGATTTGGTGGTACGTGATTCGCCGGGAGGATTCTCGACACGTGCCGTCTCCCGTTTTTCCATGGCCGCGCGGTCACGCGAAGCCTGCATTTCCTCGCGAGTGATTACATTATCACCGTTGGTATCGATCTGATCGAACTGGCGCGCCAGACGCGGCATACGCAATTGAGCCTCGCTGCGTGAAATAGAACCGACGCCGTTCTTATCGGCATTGTTCAGGCGCTCCTCCATGCGGTCATGCATCAGGCGACGACGCTCTGCAAGCTGCTCTCCATCGGGATACGCCTGACGGGAAAAGCTATTCAATACCTCGCGCAAGCGCCTGCGGGCTTCTGGGGGGAGTTTTTCTTCGAGTAACTGACGATCTTCTGCCTGGTCTTCATTGGCAGTTTTAGAGGGATTCGGGGACAAATTCACAGGTTCCGTCAACGCCGGACGGGTAAAAACAAGCAATGCCAGACACGCCAACAGTGAAGGTTTTTTCATGCAGCCTTTATTGCTAGTTGTTCGTAGTGAAATATTTTCGGGCGGGGAGGGGCACAACCTCACCGCCCGAACATGCGCAACTACAGCACTTTTTTCGTCATCGCTCCAGACGGGAACGTATAACTCTTTTTACTACGGAGACCTTGTGGAGATCAAGGTGTGATCAGAATATCGTCAGGATGTAACCAGGATATTTCCGTCCCCGGAAAATGTGTAACGATTTGTAACAAACCAGCATTAATGCAACAGTTTTGTTACCAAACTCGTGATTCCATCTGTTTTCGGCGCTACCATAGCGCCATGCAAAAAAGAATCCTCATCGTGGACGACGATCAGCGCCTGCGCGAATTGCTGATGCGCTATCTTACCGAGCAGGGCTTTGAGGTTCAATCGGCCAGCGATGCTGCCGGCATGGAATTACTGCTCGCCGACAACGTATATAACTTAATGGTACTTGATTTGATGTTGCCTGGCGAGGATGGCCTGGCAATTTGCCGGCGTCTGCGCGGTAGCGGCAATAATATTCCAGTCATCATGCTGACCGCGCGCGGCGATGAAGTCGACCGTATTGTCGGACTGGAAATGGGTGCAGACGATTACCTGCCAAAACCGTTCAATCCGCGGGAGTTGATGGCCCGCATCAATGCCGTGCTCCGTCGCCATGGGACCAAAGTTGCAAAAGTCCCGCTGGAGGACATTTCGCCGACCATTCAATTCGGCGAATTCGTGTTCGACCCATCTTCCCGCAGCCTGCATCGCAATGGAACCCCAATTTCGATCACCAGCGGCGAATTCGCACTTCTCAATGCGCTGGCCAGCCATCCGCGACAGCCTCTTTCTCGCGATCGCCTGATGGAGCTGGCGCGCGGACGCGAGCTGGATGCGTTCGACCGCAGCGTTGACGTGCAGGTTTCGCGCCTGCGCAAACTGATCGAATCCGATCCCGCTCAACCGCGCTTCATCCAGACAGTATGGGGCTACGGTTACGTATTCGTTCCAGACGGCGGACCCCAGGCTACATGACTTTCATGCCCCGCACGCTGCTGGCGCGGATCATGCTGCTGATTGCATTCCTCCTGATGGCGGGACAATACGCGGCGTTTCGCCTCTTTGAATACGTCGAGCGTGAACCCCGCGCATCGGCAGCAGCCTTGCAAGCAGTTAGCATCGCCAACTTGACGCGTGCCGCCCTGCTGGCCGCACATGAAGACCGTCGCCTGCAATTGCTGACCGAGCTGTCGCAAACGGAAGGCGTGCGGGTATATCCCATCGAAATCTTCGAGATTGTCGAGCCCTTGCCTGACGATCCGCTGCTCAAACTAATCGCACACAAAATCATCGAGCAAATGGGTGCAGGCACTGTAGTCAGCATCAACCATCTCGGCCTGCCTGGCCTGTGGGTCAGTTTTTCCATAGATGATGAGGATTTCTGGGTTGTGATCCCCAAAATCCGCACCGAACAGCCCGCTCCGTGGCAATGGGTTGAGTGGGCCGCCCTCATGCTGGGGCTGTCGTTGGCAGGCGCTTACTTTATTGCCGCACGCATCAACCGCCCCTTGCATCTGCTCGCCAAGGCCGCCGACCAGGTAGCGCGCGGACAACAGGCCGACAGGCTGCCCGAATACGGGGTACAAGAGCTGCAGCGCGTCAGCCATACCTTCAACGAGATGACCGAAGCGCTGACGCGTCTCGATGCGGAGCGCACTCTTCTATTGGCGGGCGTATCGCATGACCTGCGTACGCCACTGGCACGATTGCGATTGTCCGTCGAGATGCTGTCTGCTTCCGACTCGCTAAAAGCCGGCATGATCCAGGACATCGAAGACATGGACGGCATCATTCGCCAGTTCCTTGACTTCGTGCGCGGGCTGGAAGGCGAAACCCCGCAACGGGAAGACCTGAACGCGCTCATCGAATCCACGGCGGATCGCTACGCGCGCAGCGGCCATACACTGCAACTCAATCTCGGCCCTTTACCTGATCTCACGCTGCGTCCGCTTGCCATGCAGCGCCTGCTGGGCAATCTGATCGACAACGCCTTTGCCTATGGCGGGAAAAAAGTGGAAATCATGACCCGCAATCAGAACAGTCACGCAGTACTGAGCGTACTCGATAATGGCCCCGGCATCCCGGAAGGCGAAATGGACAGGCTGTTGCGTCCGTTCGAACGGCTGGATGCGGCGCGCGGCCAGGAGGGAGGCAGCGGATTGGGGCTGGCCATCGCCAACAGGATCGCTCGTCTGCACGGCGGAAACCTGTCGCTTCATAACCGCGAAAGCGGCGGTCTCGAGGTCCGCATCACTCTCCCGCGCTGAAACTCAGCCTGCTTTTTCCGTCTCGAACCAGGACAGCTTTTCGCGCAACGCAACCACCTCACCCACGATCGTCAAGCAAGGTGGCTTCAACTCTGCGGCTTCCACCTTCGCAGCCAATGTTGCCAAATCGGCGACGACCACCCGCTGCTGGGGCGTTGTCCCCTGCTGCACGACAGCGGCAGGCATGTCAGCACGCAACCCATGCGCCATCAACTGCCGGCATATCTCCGCCAAGCCGCCGAGCCCCATGTATATCACTACTGTCTGCCGCGGCCGCACGAGCGCGGGCCAGTCAAGATCAACCGTACCCTCACGCAGGTGCCCCGTCGTGAAAATGCAGGATTGCGCGAAATCGCGGTGCGTCAGCGGAATGCCGGCATAGCTGGAAACACCGGTAGCAGCGGTAATGCCCGGCACCACCTGAAAGGGGACGCCATTTTCCATCAGCGTTTCGATCTCCTCACCGCCGCGCCCGAAGATGAATGGGTCACCACCCTTGAGCCGCAACACGCGCTTGCCTTCCTTGGCCAGTCGCACCAGCAACTGGTTGATTTCTTCCTGCGGCAAGGTGTGCTGGTCGCGCTCCTTGCCGACGTACACTTTTTCCGCATCGCGTCGCACCAGCTCCATGACCGGCGTGCTCACCAGCTTGTCGTATACCACAACGTCGCATTGCTGCATCAACCTGAGCGCGCGAAAAGTCAGCAGATCGGGATCGCCGGGGCCGCCGCCAACGAGATAAACCTCGCCGCGATGCGCGACGTTTGCAGCGCCTTCAAGTGCGGCATTCAATTCCTTGCGTGCCGCGTCTTCCTGACCGGAAAACACGCGCTCGGCAATCGGCCCCTGAAATACGTTTTCCCAGAAAATCCGCCGCTGTTGCGATGTCGGAAAACGTTCCTTGACCTTGTCGCGGAACTCGCCCGCCAAGTGCGCCAACCGGCCATAGGATGCCGGGATCAGCGTTTCAAGACGCGCGCGCACCAGTCTTGCCAGCACCGGCGCTTTACCGCCGCTTGAAATCGCGATCACGATGGGCGAACGGTCCACTACTGAAGGAACGACAAAGGTGCAAAGCTCCGGCGCATCGACGACATTCACCGGGATATTGCGTGCCTGCGCCGCGATTGAAACCTGACGATTCACTTCTTCATCGTCGGTAGCCGCGATCACCAGTTGCGCACCGTCCAGTTGCGGCGGATCGAAGCGCGCGACAACATGAGAAATTTTGTCCTGGGCATGCCAATCCGCCAGTTCCGGGCACAGCTCCGGCGACACAACGATCACGGTCGCGTCCGCCTTGAGCAGCATGCTGACCTTGCGTAACGCCACCTCGCCGCCGCCGATGACCACGCTGGTGCGGCCGCGCAATTTCATGAATACGGGTAAATAGTCCATTTGCGCATTTTACTCCTACCGCCCTTCATCACGTTGCCATCCGCCCCTGCGTTCTCTATAATGACGCCTTACCCGACTGTTTTATAGAGAAATTTTGCAACTCACCAACCCTCTGCGCGGTACGGCGATTCAGCCATGAGCGCAACCAAAAAAGTTTTTATCAAAACCTTCGGCTGCCAGATGAACGAGTACGACTCGTCGCGGATGGCGGACCTGATGCAGGCCACAGATGGAATGCAGCAGACCGAAAATCCCGAAGAAGCCGACCTCATCCTGATCAACACCTGCTCGGTGCGCGAAAAGCCGCAGGAGAAGGTATTCAGCCAGCTCGGGCAGTACCATAAACTGAAAAAGATGAATCCCGACCTCGTCATCGGCGTGGGCGGCTGCGTCGCCAGCCAGGAAGGTCAGGCGATTGTCGATCGCGCACCCTACGTGGACATCGTGTTCGGCCCGCAAACCATGCACCGACTGCCGGAATTGATTGCCGAAAAACGCAACTCCGGCCGCTCACAGGTCGATATCCGCTTCCCTGAAATCGAAAAATTCGACCGCCTGCCGCCGCCGCGCGTTGAGGGCGCAACCGCGTTCCTGTCCATCATGGAAGGCTGCAGCAAGTACTGCACCTTCTGTGTTGTGCCTTATACCCGCGGCGAGGAAGTTTCGCGCCCGTTCGACGACGTGCTGCTTGAGGCCGCGCAACTGGCGCAGCAAGGCGTGAAGGAGCTGACCCTGCTGGGGCAAAACGTCAATGGCTATCGCGGCAAGATGCAGAATGGCGAAACTGCCGACCTCGCGCTGCTGCTGGAATACCTGCATGAAGTTCCCGGCATCGAGCGCCTGCGCTATACCACCTCGCACCCCAATGAAATGAGCACCGCACTGATCGAGGCTTTCGCCAAATTGCCCAAGCTGGTGTCGCATCTTCACCTGCCGGTTCAGGCCGGTTCCGACCGGATATTGTCGGCAATGAAGCGCAACTACACCGCGCTGCAATACAAATCGACCATCCGCAAGCTGCGTGCGGCGCGCCCTGACCTGCATCTCTCTTCGGACTTCATCATTGGCTTCCCTGGTGAAACCGATGCCGACTTCGAGGCGACAATGAAGCTGATCGAAGACGTAGGGTTCGATTACAGCTTCAGCTTCATTTACAGCCCGCGACCCGGTACCGGCGCCTCCTACCTGCCTGACGACACGCCGCATGAAGTTAAAGTCGCCCGCCTTGAACGTCTGCAAGCCCTGATCGAAAAGATGGGTTACGAGAATAGCCAGAAGATGGTCGGCACCACGCAACGCGTGCTGGTCGAAAACACTTCTCGCAAGGATGCAAACCAGTTGGCAGGCCGCACCGACAACAATCGCATCGTCAACTTCGACGGCCCGGTCAGCCTGATCAACCGTTTCGCGACCGTACGCATCACCGAGGCGATGCCGCACAGCCTGCGCGGCGAACTCGTCAGCGAATAGGCCAGATTTTGGAAATCGACTTTACCCCAGAAGATAATATCCGCCTGGCAAACCTCTGCGGCGCGCTGGACGAAAACCTGAAACAGATCGAAGACGCGCTTGAGGTCGGCATCGCCCGGCGCGGCGCAAATTTCAAGCTTTCCGGCGACACAACCAATATCCGCCTGGCTTCGCAACTGCTGCAGGATTTTTACGCCCGCGCCAAAAAGCCGATCAGCCTGGAAGATGTCCAGCTCGGCCTGGTGGAGGTCGGCAAGCTCAGTCCGGAATCCATCGCGACCGCCACGATGCCGGTGCTGATGACGCGCCGCTCCGACTTGCATGGCCGCACACCGCGCCAGATCGAATATCTCCAGCAAATCCAGGAATTCGACATCACCTTCGGCATCGGCCCGGCAGGCACCGGCAAGACCTACCTTGCCGTCGCCAGCGCGGTGGATGCGCTGACGCGCGACCGCGTAAAGCGCATCGTGCTGGTACGTCCTGCCGTTGAAGCCGGCGAACGTCTAGGCTTCCTCCCTGGCGATCTCGCGCAGAAAGTCGACCCTTATCTGCGCCCGCTTTACGACGCGCTTTACGACCTGATGGGCTTCGACACTGTGCACAAAATGTTCGAGCGCAACGCCATTGAAGTCGCGCCGCTGGCCTACATGCGCGGCCGCACGTTGAACCAGAGCTTCATCATCCTCGACGAAGCGCAGAACACCACGCCGGAACAGATGAAAATGTTCCTGACGCGCATCGGCTTCGGCACCAAAGCCGTCATCACCGGCGACGTGACGCAGATCGACCTCGCGCGCGGCCAGAAGAGCGGCCTGGTGGAAGCGCAGAAAGTGCTGAAGGACGTGCGTGGCATCGCGATGACGCAATTCCTCTCCGACGATGTGGTGCGCCACCCTCTGGTGCAGAAGATTATCAACGCCTACGAGCGTTACGAGGCCGGACAATCGCAATGAGCGCCGCAAAAAAACCGCGCCTCGACCTCGCGGTACAGTACGCAGTAAAGCCTGAAAACGCCCCCACCCGCACCCAGATCAAGAAGTGGGCGCTGGCCGCGCTGGAAGAAGACGCCGAAGTCGCGCTGCGCATCGTCGATGAGGTCGAAGGCCGCGAGCTCAACCGCAACTATCGCGGCCGGGATTACGCCACCAATGTGCTCACCTTCCCCCTCGCGGATGACCCCGTGCTGATGGGCGACATCGTGCTGTGCCATGCCGTCGTCGAGAAAGAAGCGCAAGAACAGAACAAGCCGCTCGAAGCACACTACGCGCATCTGGTCGTACACGGCATGCTGCACATGCAGGGCTACGACCACGAAACCGACGAAGAAGCCGAAGTGATGGAAATGCTGGAAACACAAATCGTCACGAAATTAGGCTATGCTGACCCGTATCTCATTGAAAAGGAAGCCATAAAAAATGGCGGATGACAGTAGTAACAAACACAGTTGGCTGGAACGAATATCGCACCTGCTCCTGCGCGAGCCGGAAGACCGCGAACAACTGGTAGAACTCCTCCACTCCTCTTACGAGCGCAACCTGCTCGACGCCGACGCCCTCTCGATGATCGAAGGCGTGCTCCAAGTCTCCGAAATGCAAGTGCGCGACATCATGATCCCGCGCTCACAAATGGACGTGATCGACATCACCGATCCGGCCGAAAAATTCATTCCCTTCGTCATTGAAACTGCCCACTCGCGTTTTCCCGTGATCGGCGAAAACAAGGACGACATCCTTGGCATACTTCTCGCCAAGGACCTCCTGCGCTACTACGCCGGCGAAGACTTCGAAGTACGCGACATGCTGCGTCCGGCGGTGTTCATCCCCGAATCCAAGCGCCTCAACGTGCTGCTCAAGGAATTCCGCGGCAACCGCAACCATATCGCCATCGTCGTCGACGAATACGGCGGCGTGGCCGGCATGGTGACGATCGAGGACGTGCTGGAGCAGATCGTCGGCGATATCGAAGACGAATACGACTACGACGAAACCGAAGACAACATCTTCCGCGACGCCAGCGGCCGGTTCCGCGTCAAGGCGCTCACCGAAATCGCCGACTTCAACGAGGCGCTAGGCGTGGAATTCAGCGACGAGGAATTTTCGACCATCGGCGGCCTGGTGGTGAGCAAATTCGGCCATTTGCCCAAGCGCGCGGAGCAGGTGGTTTTCGACGGATTCAGGTTCACCGTACTACGCGCCGACAGCCGCCGCGTGCATTCGCTGCTGGTCGAGCACGTCGAAGAAACCCCCACGGTAGCAGAAGCCTGAATCTAAAGACTTTCCTCAGGCAACCGGGGGAACTTTTCATGTGGCGGGTCTCTCCTACTTAGGACATCGCCCTCTTTCCGGGAGCAGACCATGAGAGTTCTTACCACAGCACTTTTCGTCAGCCTATCCGGCGTAGCCATGGCGGGCAACGATGAAATTCCCTTGAGCGAACATGAGTTCGTCGCGCGCATCCAAACCGCCGACAAAGCACAGATCATCGAGCACTTGGGTGAACCCGCCCGCGCCATTGACGTGAAGGACGACGAAACCGGCGAGGTCATGGGCTCCATCTGGCACTACCACTACCTCAATACCTCAGAGAATGGCGATTATTACAAGACGACCGAGCTCGACTTCGTGGGCGACAAGGTGATGACCGTCGTTTTCAGCACGATGGAAGATACCGTCTCCGATGCGCCGACGACAATGGAGCCTGAAGCCATTCCGCAAGAAGGTCCATTCTGAACCATCGCACGTCCCGAGCCCGTCGAAGGACTTCCTGACTAACGAGCGCCGTTCCGGCATGGTGAGGTAATGCCGCCGGAACAATCGCGCTCATGGTATTCGCCGTTTTAAAGTTCCGAAGTGCAGTGCGGGCAGCGAGTCGCCTTGAGCGGGATGGCGGTAAAGCAATACGGGCAATCCTTGGTCGTCGGGTCCGGCACCTCTTCGCCGGCCTTCAGCTTGTTCACCGCGCGCACCAGCAAGAACACCGCAAAAGCAACGATGGTGAAGCTCACCAGCGCATTGATGAACACCCCGTAATTCAGCGTCACCGCCCCCGCCTTCTTGGCCGCATCCAGCGACGCATAAGGCTCTGCAATGGCGCCCTCTTTCAGCACGATAAACAGGTTGGCAAAATCGACATTGCCAAGCAGCAAACCGATGGGCGGCATGATCAAATCATCCACCAGCGATTTGACGATAGCACCGAACGCCGCGCCGATAATGATACCGACCGCCATATCCACCACATTGCCGCGCACGGCAAACTTCTTGAATTCCTTGAACATTGCAACCTCCCATTTGTGCCAGAAACGATTAATAACGATGCAGACCCCCGTACATAGCGCAGAGTTTTGCATCCCTTTGGATTAACATGTCCGCTTGATTCGGATTTAAATTACTCCAAATTTTGCGTTTCGCACAACCGATGCCGTTATGAACACACCCCAGCCGCAACTCGACGCCACTGACCACAACCGCGACAGCGCCGGCATGACCTACGTCTACCCGGTGGTATCGCGGCGCGCGCGCGGCGTCTCCATCGGCATCAACCTCAACCCCAACAACGCCTGCAACTGGCGCTGCATCTACTGCCAGGTGCCCAACCTCACGCGCGGCGCGGCCCCTGAAATCGACCTGGAACAACTGGAACGCGAACTGCGCGCCCTGCTGCAAGACGCCCTGCACGGTACTTTCATGCAACAGCGCGTCCCGGAAGAAGCCCGCCGCCTCGAAGACATCGCCTTTTCCGGCAACGGCGAACCCACCAGCTCCGCCGAATTCGGCGCGGCGATTGGGGTAGTCGAACGCGTGCTGCGCGACTTCGGCCTGCTCGGAAAACTCCCCGTCCGCCTCATCACCAACGGCAGCCTGATCGAAAAATCCGGCGTGTTGGAGGCCATCCGACATCTCGGCCAAATCAACGGCGAAGTCTGGTTCAAGGTAGATGCCGCGACAACTGAAGGTATTGCCCGTATCAACGATGTGCGACTCAATCCGGAGGGGGTGCTGGAGCGTTTGAGAATGTGCGCGCGGGCTTGTCCAACTTGGGTGCAAACCTGTGTTTTTGCGCTAGATGGAAAGCCTCCGACGGAGGCGGAACTTGCGGCATATCTCGATTTGCTACGGCAGGCTGTACCGGGCATAGCGGGGGTGTACCTCTATGGCCTCGCACGTACCTCCATGCAGCCAGAAGCGCCGCGCCTGTCGCGCCTGCCCGACGACTGGATGCAGTCTCTGGCAAAAAAAATTCGCCAGTTTGGATTAACAGTGAATGTAAACCCATAACTACAGATTGCGGGAGGGATTCAAATTGATTAAAGAGTTTATTGGGTGGAAATGCTATAAAAATCTGACCAATCACTTGATTGCTAAATATGAAACCAATGCAATAAAGACATTGTGTAATACTTACGCACTTCCAAACTATCCAGACAAACATTGGACAGATCAAAAGTCGGACCATCCTGACTGTGGCCACTGTGAAAAGATAAATAAACATAATCTAAACCGTTTTATCCCTTAAATTGCATTTCAAATTACATATACGCCTGAAAGCGCTCGTCTTAGGCGCATTGGCCGTCTTCGGCTACGCCCCTTTCTACCTCTACCCCATCCCCATCCTGACACTGGCCGGGCTGTTTCTACTTTGGCGCAAGGCTGAATCGCCCAAACAGGTGTTCCTGCTCGGCTATTTCTACGGGCTGGGGCTGTTCGGTGCCGGCGTTTCGTGGATCTACGTCAGCCTGCACGATTTCGGCGGCATGCCGATGCCGGCGGCGGTCTTTGCGACGGCGGCGTATTGCGCGTTTCTGGCGTTATTCCCGGCGACTGCGGGATGGGTGAGCGCACGCTTCGAACATCTTCGGATCTACGCCATGCCTTTCGCCTGGGTGCTGCTGGAATGGGTGCTCAACTGGATTTTTACCGGGTTCCCGTGGATGACGCTGGGCTACTCGCAGGTGCCGTACAGCCCGCTGGCAGGACTGGCGCCTATCGTCGGGGTATTCGGGATTTCGCTGGCGGCGGCGGTGAGTGCGGCGTTGATAGCCGGACTGGTGAGCGGGGCGAACCGGCGGCCGTTGCTGATTGCGCTATTCGCTTTCTGGATTGCCGGCAGCGCCTTGAAACAGATTGCATGGGGCACGCCGGTCGGCAAGCCAGTCACGGTCAGCCTGCTGCAAGGCAATATTTCGCAGGACATGAAATGGCAGCCCGAGGAAGTCCGCAACACGCTGCGCACCTACCTCGACCTTGCACGCCAGCACCCGGCCGAACTGGTCGTGCTGCCGGAAACCGCATTGCCTTTGCTGTGGCACCAAGTTTCCCCCGACTACCTGACTGCGCTGGCAGAGCCGGCGAAGGTCTTGGGCGGTGACACGCTGGTCGGCGCACCGGAGGCCATCGGTGACGAATATTTCAACAGCATGTTCAGCGTGGGCAACGCGCCAACGCAGAAATACAGCAAGTTCCATCTGGTGCCGTTCGGCGAATTCATCCCGTTCAAGGCAGCGCTGGGCTGGATTTACAACGACCTGCTGCACATTCCGCTGTCCGATCTTTCTTCCGGCCCCAAGTACCAGAAGCCGATGGCCGTCGCCGGACAAAAGGTGGCGGTGAACATCTGCTACGAGGACGTGTTCGGCGAGGAGATCATCCGCCAACTGCCGGAGGCAACGCTGCTGGTCAACGCCAGCAACGACGCGTGGTACGGCCATTCGCTGGCGGCGCACCAGCATTTGCAGATTTCGCAGACGCGCGCGATGGAAACGGCCCGCATGATGTTGCGGGCGACGAATACCGGCGCTACCGCCATTGTTGCGCCCGACGGGATGATCGTCGCAGAAGCCCCGCATTTCACCACCACGGCCCTCACCGGCATGGCCCAGGGCTACACCGGCACGACGCCTTACGTGCGACTCGGCAACTGGCCGGTAATAACGCTGATCCTGCTGGTATTCGGGCTTTTGTGGGGGCGCAAAAAGAAGTAAAATCAAGCCCTTTTGCAAAACAAGAACAGCCACCTGCGATGCTGACTTTCCAACAGATCATTCTCACCCTGCAACAATATTGGGACAAGCAAGGCTGCGCCCTGCTGCAGCCCTATGACATGGAAGTCGGAGCCGGCACCAGCCACACCGCCACCTTCCTGCGCGCGCTCGGCCCGGAACCGTGGAGAGCCGCTTATGTGCAGCCCAGCCGCCGCCCCAAGGACGGCCGCTACGGCGAGAACCCCAACCGCTTGCAGCACTACTACCAATTCCAGGTGGTACTGAAGCCGGCACCGGCCAATATTCTCGAGCTCTATCTCGGCTCGCTCGAAGCGCTGGGTTTCGACTTGCGCAAGAACGACATCCGCTTTGTCGAGGACGACTGGGAAAATCCGACCCTGGGCGCCTGGGGCCTGGGCTGGGAAGTCTGGCTGAACGGCATGGAAGTCACGCAGTTCACCTATTTCCAGCAAGTCGGCGGCATCAACTGCCGGCCGATCACCGGCGAAATCACCTACGGTCTTGAGCGTCTGGCGATGTACCTGCAAGGCGTGGACAACGTATTCGACCTGGACTGGACCGATAACCTGAAATACCGCGACGTCTACCATCAGAACGAAGTCGAGCAATCCGCCTACAACTTCGAGCACAGCGATGTGGAGTTCCTGCTCGGCGCCTTCGGCAGCCACGAGAAGGAAGCCCAATACCTGATGGAGCAGCAACTGGCACTGCCGGCCTACGAGCAAGTGCTCAAGGCCGCGCACACGTTCAACTTGCTGGATGCCCGCGGCGCGATTTCCGTCACCGAGCGCGCCGCTTACATCGGCCGCATCCGCAACCTGGCGCGCAGCGTCGCGCAAGCCTACCTGGAAAGCCGCGCGCGGCTCGGCTTCCCGATGGCCCCGAAAGAATGGGCCGATGAAGTACTGGCGCAAATGGACAAGAAAGCCGCATGAGCATGAGTATCCGCAATCTACTGGTTGAACTGTTTGTCGAGGAGCTGCCGCCCAAGGCATTGAAGAAGCTGGGCGAATCTTTCGCAGCCACCATGCTCGACACCCTCAGGGCCCAAGGCTTGGCGACCGCAGAGTCGGCCGTCACGCCGTTCGCTTCGCCGCGCCGTCTGGCGGCACACATCACCGCAGTTGCCGCACAAGCCGCCGACAAGCCGGTATCGCAAAAGCTGATGCCGGTGAGCGTGGGCCTGGATGCCAACGGTCAGGCCACGCCTGCGCTGATCAAGAAACTGACTGCGCTCGGTGCCGACGCCTCCGTCGTGCCACAGCTCAAACGTGAAAACGACGGCAAGGCCGACGTGCTGTTCCTCGATATCGTCATGCCCGGCGCCAAGCTGGCCGACGGCCTGCAAAAAGCGCTGGACGAAGCGCTCGCCAAGTTGCCGATCCCCAAGGTGATGACCTACCAGCTGGATGACGGCTGGAGCAACGTCAATTTCGTGCGTCCGGCGCACGGCCTCGTGGCGTTGCACGGCGATGACGTCGTGCCTATCGCCACGCTGGGCCTGGCTTCGAGCAACATGACCCAAGGCCATCGATTCGAAGCGATCCACCACCCGGTACGCCTGAAGAGCGCCGACACTTACGCGACACAACTGGCAACCGAAGGCGCCGTGATCGCCGGTTTCGATGCGCGCCGCGCTGAAATCGTCCGCCAGCTGACCGAAGCCGCCGCGAAGGAAGGGCTCACCCCCATCGACGACGACGAGCTGCTGAACGAAGTCACCGCGCTGGTCGAACGCCCGAATGTGCTGCTCGGCCAGTTCGAGGAAGCCTTCCTCGAAGTGCCGCAGGAATGCCTGATCCTGACGATGAAGGCCAACCAGAAATACTTCCCGTTGCTGGACGGTAACGGCAAGCTGACCAACAAATTCCTGATCGTCTCCAACATTCGTCCGGTTGATACCAGCGCGGTGATCGGCGGCAACGAGCGCGTAGTGCGCCCGCGCCTTGCCGACGCCAAATTTTTCTTCGATCAGGACCGCAAAAAGACGCTGGAATCGCGCGTCGCCGGCCTGGACAAGGTGGTTTACCACAACAAGCTTGGCACGCAGGGCGAGCGCATGGAACGCGTGCGCAAGATCGCACGCAGCATTGGCCAGCAACTCGGCGGCAACGCGCTGGCGGCTTCCGCCGACCAGGCCGCACAATTGGCGAAGACCGACCTGTTGACCGATATGGTCGGCGAGTTCCCCGAACTGCAGGGCATCATGGGCGGCTACTACGCGCGCCACGACGGCCTGTCGGAAGACATCGCCGACGCCATCGAAGACCACTACAAGCCGCGCTTTGCAGGCGACGCTTTGCCGCGCAATCCCACCGGCATCGCCGTCGCGCTGGCCGACAAGCTGGAAACGCTGGTCGGCCTGTTCGGCATCGGGCAGATTCCTACCGGCGACAAGGATCCGTTTGCATTGCGCCGCCACGCGCTGGGCGTGATTCGCATCCTGATCGACAAGCAATTGCCGCTCTCGCTGGATACGCTGCTTCAGCAAGCTGCCAACGCGTTCGGCGACAAGATCCAGGACCCGACGGCCCAACTTACGGACTTCATTTTCGAACGTCTGGCCGGCAACCTGCGCGAGCAAGGCTACACACCGCAGGAAGTGGACGCCGTCATCGCTCTCCACCCGCAAGTGCTGCAAGACATCGCACAACGTCTCGAAGCGGTGCGCGCCTTCTCCGCACTGCCCGAGGCCGAGAGCCTGGCTGCCGCGAACAAGCGCGTCGGCAATATCCTGAAAAAAGCCGAAGGCACGGTAGAAGCCAAAGTAAACGCCGCATTGCTGAAGGAAGCCGCCGAATCTGCGCTGCATCAAGCGTTGTCGGCAGTCGCGCCCCAAGCCGATGCCGCGTTTGAAAAAGGCGACTACACCGCCTCGCTGCAAGCCTTGGCCGCGCTCAAGGCGCCCGTGGACGACTTCTTCGACAACGTAATGGTCAACGCCGAAGACGCAGCCCTGCGCGCAAATCGTCTCGGCCTACTGGCAACGCTGCATCAGGCGATGAACCGCGTGGCTGACCTCTCGCGTTTAGCCGCGTAGAATCGAACGCATGAAACTCGTCATCCTCGACCGCGACGGCGTCATCAATTACGACAGCGCGCAATTCATCAAGAGCCCGGAAGAATGGAAGCCCATTCCCGGCAGTCTGGAAGCCATTGCCCAGTTGAATCAGGCCGGCTTCCGCGTCGCACTGGCAACCAACCAGTCCGGCATCAGCCGTGGACTCTTCGACATGGCAACGCTGAATGCGATCCACGACAAGATGCACCGCGCGCTGGCGCAGTTCGGCGGCCGCATCGACGCGCTGTTCTACTGCCCGCATGCGGCTGACGACAACTGCAATTGCCGCAAGCCCAAGCCCGGCATGTTGGAAGAAATATCCCGCCGCTTCTCGGAAGACCTGCGCGGCGTGCCCAGCGTGGGCGACTCGCTGCGCGACCTGCAAGCCAGCGTAGCAGTGGGCGCGCAGCCCATCCTGGTGCTGACCGGCAAGGGCGAAAAAACGCTGGCAGCCGGCGGTTTGCCGGAAAACACCTGGGTCTGCGCCGACCTCGCCGAAGCAGCACAACGCATCATCTTCGAAAGAACGCCGTGGGGTATCGCTTGATCGCGATCTCGCTCTCCGCCGCTTCACTCCTGTAATCGCTCTTTCATGACCCGACTGCGTTCGCTGATTTTCAATCTGGGCATGTGGATAACGATTCCGCCCTTCGCCTTGCTGGCGATCCTGCTGATTCCCTTGCCTGCCGTTACCCGCTCCCGCATCGTCGGCGGCTGGGCGCACTTCGTGGTGTGGTGGCTGAAGCTGACCTGCAACCTGGAATATCGCGTCATCGGGCGCGAAAATATCCCCAACCAGGCCTGCGTCGTGCTCGCCAAGCACCAATCCGCCTGGGAAACCATCGCCTTCCAGACCATCTTCCCGCCGCAAATCTGGGTAATGAAGCGTGAGCTGCTATGGATTCCCTTTTTCGGCTGGGCGCTGGCAGCACTCTCTGCCATTGCCATCGACCGCTCCGCCGGCCGTGAAGCCCTGAAGCAGCTCGTCTCGCAAGGAAAAAACCGACTCAAACGCGGCCTGTGGGTGGTGATCTTCCCCGAAGGCACCCGCATTACGCCAGGTGAACGCGGCAAATACCATATTGGCGGCGCCTGGCTAGCGACGCACACCAATGCCACCGTCGTGCCGGTCGCGCACAACGCAGGCGAGTTCTGGCGCAAGAACAGCCTGCTCAAGCGCGCGGGAACGATCACCGTCAGTATCGGTACGCCTATTAATGCCGCCGGCATGAAGACGGATGAACTGAACAAAAAGGTTGAAGAATGGATCGAGGCTGAAATGCCCCGACTGAACACCCTGTGAGCGAACAGCTACTCAAACTCGCCAACGGCCACAGCATCCCCTATCTCCTGAAAGTCAGCGCCCGCCGCCGCACTATCGGGCTGCAGATAGACGAGAAAGGCCTTACGGTTCACATCCCCAGGCGCGTCCCGCAGCACACCGTCGAAAGCCTGCTGCAAGACAAATCCGACTGGATCACTCGCAAGCTCGCCAAATGGACGGATCGCCCGGCTGCCATCGAATGGCAGGATGGCGCCAGCCTGCGCTACCTTGGCCAGGAAATCCGGCTTGCCCTGCGCCAGGATACCAAAAGCCGCGCTGTGGATTTTGACGGTACCCGGCTCCACCTTGCCCTGCCCAACCCCGACGACGCCCAGGCCGTGCAACGCAAAGTCGTCCAATGGCTCGCCAAGCAATCTCGCCCGGATTTCACCAGACGCATCGAGTTGCTCGCCGCGAAACTCGGCGTACCTACCCCGCCGCTTTACCTGTCGAGCGCCAGAACCCGCTGGGGAAGTTGCAACTCACGCGGCGAAATCCGGCTTAATTGGCGATTGATCCAAGCCCCGCCGCACATCATCCATTACGTGGTCGCGCACGAGCTGGCGCATTTGAAAGAGATGAACCACAGCCCTAAGTTCTGGGCTTGGGTGAAGAAGTTATGCCCGGAGTATGAAGCTGCGCGGCAGGAGCTGAAGGAGATTTCGGCGGAGTTGCATCTTGTATAAACCTTTATTGAAACGCCCTGGATTGTGATGCAGACTGAACCTTAAATTCGTTAAAGGATTTATGTGAACGTTGTATGTGGCATCTATGGATATCAGATTACTCGCCCTATCGTTCTAGGCGATGTACGGATTGAACCGAGGACTACGAATTATCAGCAAGCCAAGGAATGGGCTAGTGACCTCAAAAGCTACCACCTAACAGCAGTTTTAGTTGGAACATCAATATCCGAAAATTTTCTATTCAACCTGGAAGCAGTACTTTCTTTTGTAGAGCACCTGGATGTGCTCATCACTTCACCAACAAGTCTAAAAAACGATGATCCCTTCACCCTATTTCCTCCCATCATTACTTCCCATCTGAGGAAAAATGGTGGTGGCGCAATCATTGGCCAAGACACTTTCTGTCCAAACTCTCGAAGCCTATTCATTTCTAAAGCTTTAGATCGTCTCCTGGATTTACAGTTAAGTGAAAAAACACAGTTCAATATACTTTTCTTTAAGTGTGTAGAAACATTTCGTCAACGTAAGCCATTCATCGAAATCTCTTACTTTTTGCTCTATTCAGGGTTGGAGTCTTACGCTCGCTCTGTGCTCAACGAGCACTCCACAAAAAATTCCTCTGCCCCAATTTGCAAACTTCTCAAGAGCTATGGGTTTGACGTTCAAATTGAAAACCCAAATGACCTTCGTAGGGCAATATCTACATATACTCATCTACGAAATGCGCTTTTTCATAATAGCAAGCTCAGTACATCCATTAATTTCAATGGGACATCAATTGAGCTTAAGATATTTGACTATCTTTTCAATCTCTCACAGCTTGTTGCACTCGTAATATTAAAAGCCGTTGAGTTTGACGATGGGCATATAAATTGGAACAGTTGGATTGATCAGCAGCCTTTCAAATGAGTATTTTGACTCATCATATCTACTCCAATCGGGCAACCCGCCATAACTAAAGATGGTGACTTCTCGATATAACCCCTTCTGCCGCGCCGAGCAGCACAGCCGAGCCGGGGGCTTTCGGCAATCACCTGTTCGAGCTCCGCGACAGCTTGCGCTTTGGGCAAGCGGTTAGGGCGAGTTTGATTGCCGCCCGGCTTGGCGAGCAGCGCAGGGGAGTCCGTAGCACCGCGGCAGGGGGTGCCCTTCTCTTCGGTTACCCTTCTCTTGGGCAAGCAAGAGAAGGTAACTCGGCTGTCGGCCGAGACCGACATTAAAGAAAAAAGCCGGCGAATGCCGGCTTTTCCTTAAAGAATTACCCCTCACTCTAGCCCTCTCCCGCAAGAGGCCGAGAGAAGTATCAGCTACCGCAAGCGCAGCGCGTTCAACACCACCACCAGCGAACTCACCGACATCCCCAACGCCGCCAGCCAAGGCGAAATAAACCCAGTTGCCGCGAACGGAATGGCCAGCAGGTTATACCCCAGCGCCCAGCCGAAATTCTGGCGGATCACATTCATGCCGAAGCGGCTGGTCGTCACGGCGTGTTCGATTTCAAGCAGGTTCTCGGTCAGCAACACGATGTCGCCGCTGGTACGTGCCATTTGCGTGCCGCTGCCCATGGCAATCGATACCTGGGCGCCGGCGAGTACCGGCGCATCGTTGATGCCGTCACCAACCATCGCGACGACTTCGCCTTTTTGTTGCAGCCTTTGCAGCGCGGCAAGCTTTTGCTCCGGCCCGAGATCGGCCTGCCAATCATCGACACCCAGAACTTGCGCATGATGGGCAACGGCGTCCGCCGAGTCGCCGCTGAGGATGGACACGCGCAAACCGCGCTGACGAAGTTGCGAGATCATCTCGACCGCTTGCGGACGCAGCGTATCGGCGAGCACGAAGGCAGCCAGCACCCTCTCGTTATCGCTCAGCCAGACCAGCGTTGCGCCCGGCGGGATATCGTCTACTTCCAGCCGGCATTGCGCGGCGAGGGCCGGGTTCATGCCGACATTGCCCAGCGAGTAACGCTGCCCGTCGATGGTTCCTGTCACACCCTTGCCCGGCAGGTTTTCGCTATTGCTCACGACGGGCAGGTCCCTGCCCTCGGCCGCCTGCAGGAAGCTTTGCGCCAGCGGGTGCTCCGAAGCCTGCTCGAGGCTGGCTGCCAGCGACAGATACGCTTCAGCGGACTTACCGCCGGTGGCTACCGTGCGCAACAGCACCGGTTTTCCCAAGGTCAGCGTGCCGGTCTTGTCGAAAATAAAATGCGTCGCACGCGCCAGGGTTTCCAGCGCATGGCCGCGCGTCAGCAGTACGCCGCGCTTGACCAGATGTGAACCTGCCGCGGCAAAAGCGGCCGGAGCTGCCAGCGACAGGGCGCACGGGCAACTGATGACCAGCACCGCCAACATGATTTCAAAAGCTTTGGCGGGCTCGATACGCCACCAATACCAGCCGACCACAGCGACCAGCACGAGCAGGATGTAGGTAAACCAGCTTGCCAGCCGATCCACCATTTGCGCGAGGCGGGGCTTTTGCGCCTGGGCGCGATCCAGCAGGCGTGCGATGCCGGCCAGTATGGTTTGCTCGCCGACGCCGCTGACACGGATCAGCAGCGGGCTTTCATAATTGATGCTGCCGGCGTAGACACGGTCGCCGGGTGATTTCGGCAGGGGACGACTTTCGCCGGTGAGTAGCGACTCGTCGGCATTGCTCTCGCCCTCTTCCACGACGCCGTCCGCGGCAATGGTTTCACCCGGCTTGGCGAGGATTAGTTCGCCGATGGCTAACTCATGCACCGCCACCAATTCATGCTGCTGATCGGCGCCGACGCGCATCGCCATGGCAGGCACCAGACGCAGCAGATTCTCGGCGGCTTCGACGGATTTCTCGCGTGCGCTGCGCTCCAGGAAGCGGGCACCCAGCAGGAAAAAAACCAGCATGGTGATGGTGTCGTAATACACCACGCCATCGCCCTGTAGCGTCGCCCAGACACTGCCGAAGAAACCGGCCAGCACGCCCAGCGTGATCGGGGTATCCATGTTCACCTGGCGATGCATGAGCGCGCGCCAGGCAGAGTTGTAGAACGGCAACGCCGAATACAGGATGGCGGGCGCGGTCAGCAGCAGGCTGAACCAGCGCAGCAGCTCGCGGGTCGCGTGCTCCATGCCTTGCACATCGCCCGCATACAGCGCGACGGCGAGCATCATCACCTGCCCGGAAGAAATCCCGGCAACCGCCAGACGGCGAATATCGCCTTTGCGCCGCTCTTGACGTCTTTCTTCCTGCTGCTGTGCATTAAACGGATGGGCCTGGTATCCCAGCTTGCGGATTTCGGCGAGGATGGCGGACAGCTTGACCCGGGATTCATCCCAGCTGATACGGGCACGATGGGAGGCGTAGTTGACACTCACGTCATGCACCCCTGGAATCTGCTTCAGGTGACGCTCGTTCAGCCAGATACAGGCGGCACAGGTAATGCCTTCGAGGATCAGCGAAGCTTGCTTGAGATGCTCGCCCGTTTCATGCACAAAGCTTTTCTGCACTTCGGGGTGATCATAGAGATCCAGCTTGCGCAGCTCTTCCGGCACCAGTTCCTCGACGCTTTGCGGCATCTCGGTGCGGTAGCGGTAATAGTCTTCCAGGCCGTTGTCGACGATGGACTCGGCCACCGCCTGGCAGCCATGGCAGCAAAGATCGCGCGGCTCGCCGAGGATGGAGGCGCGAAACGGACTGGCCTCCGGAACAGGCAGGCCGCAGTGATAGCAGGCAGTCTCTGCGTTCATTCAGGTCGACCGATCAGGTCGGATCATCTACCAGCAGCGATTTCTTGGTATGGAACACATCCTTGCCGCGTTCGATATGGATTTCGACCACCCAACGACCGGCGTCGGACAACAGGATCTCGCCCTGGTATTCGCCGGGAGTGACAGATTTCAGTTCCATGGTGCGGTCGTCCTTGCTATTGGCCATGCGCCAGAAGCCAAAAACAACCCTGTCGGCCTCAACAGGCTGCCCCTGGGCATCGCGCACGATCAGCTTTAACGGTGTGCTCACGCCACTCTTCAGCTCGTCCAGACCCTGCACTTCAACTTGCCAGCCGAGATTGCGCTGTTCCTGAACCTGTCGCTGATGCGGCTCGTAAAGTTTGTTGCGATCATGTGGGATCACGCCGGGGAAAACGGTATGCACCTTTTCCTGGCCCTGGCTGGGCAGAAACCAGCCGACAACCCAGTTGGGCAGCCCGTGCGTGGCGACCGACAGCAGAATGGCATTGAAAATTGCCAGGAAAACGAAAAAGGCAATCAGCAGTTTGGGCGCCCAATGCATCTTTTCCTTCTTCTTCCAGGTCACGCTGAAGACGCCCAGCACCGCAGCAGTGGCAAGGAAAACTACCAGGTGAATCGCCAGGACGTCTCCGTTTTGCGGATGGGTAACGCCATAGGCGAGATAGGCAAGAAAAGGCAACAGGCCAGCGAGGATAGCGCTCCAGTAGCTGGAAAGGTGCAGCCGTCGCCCTATAAAGAATATCAGGACGACAGCAATCAGGCCGCCGAACAGGGTTTCCGTCATCGTCACCAGCATGGTCTAGTTTTCCTGTCCGCTATTAAAGCCAACTTTACGTACTATTGGTTCACGCGGGGCGGATTCCGCCGTCACGACGAAATCAAACTCGCGCGTCTTTTCCGCCACCTCTTCCGGCAAATCAATTTTCGCATTCAGGAGCAAATCCTTGCCCGCACGGACACGTATTGTCGATACCTTCCCGAGATCAAGCGCGCTTGCGGGAATCCCGCTCACCACCACCTGATAGGTTTGATCGGCTTCGGTTTTGTTGACGATGTGCACCTGATAACGATTACGCACGCTGCCATCGGAAAGTTTTACGAATAATGGCTGACGTATCTGCTGAACCCGCACCTCTGCATCGCTGCGGGTACCGATGTTGTAACCCAGCGCCCCGATCATGATGATCAATGCGGCGGCATATCCCAACACCTTGAGGCTCTTCCACTTGAGGTGAGGTTTTTCTGGGTGCTCGCTCTTCAGGTTGCGCTCGGAATCGTAGCGGATCAGACCGCGAGGAAAGCCGACCGAATCCATGATGTTGTTGCAGGCGTCGATGCACAGGCCGCAGGAAATACACTGATATTGCAGGCCGTTGCGGATGTCGATGCCGGTCGGGCAAACCTGGACGCAGAAGCCGCAATCGATGCAATCGCCATGGCCCTTGGCCTGACGCTCCTCACGCGTGCGCAGCCCTTCCTTCGGCAGCGAACGTCCGGCGGTGCCTTCGCCGCGACGTGTATCGTAGCTGACCGCAAGTGTGTCCTGCTCATACATCACGCTCTGGAAACGGGAGTAAGGGCAAATGTAATTGCAGATCTGCTCGCGCGCATGGCCGCCGGCGACGTAAGTGGTAATGGTCAGGGTGACAACAGTGATGTAGGCCGCTTGGACGGCTTCGCCGGTGAAGAACTTATGCAACAGATCGGGAGCATAAGCAAAGTAAGCCGCAAACGTGAAACCGGTCCAGAAAGACACCAGGATCATGAAGAAATGCGATGAGCCGACCTTGAGGATTTTCTCGAGATTCCACGGCTGTTTGCTCAAGCGCATGCGCGCCGGGCGCTCGCCCTGGATCATGTGCTCGATCAGCATGAACATGTCGGTCCATAACGTCTGGAAGCAGAAATACCCGCACCAGGCCCGGCCGACCAGTCCAGTCACGAAAAACAGTAATGCAGCAGCAATGAACAGCAACATCGACAGCCAGAAAATATCCTGCGGATAAACCACGAGGTCGAAGATGAAAAACCGTTTTGAAACCAAGTCGAACATGATGGCCTGATCGGCGGAGCTTGCGCGATCCCATTGCACCCACGGCAATGAAAAGAAGACGGTATAGGCCAGCACGAGTATGCCAGTCTTGAAATTGCGGAATTTTCCCTCTACCGAACGGACAAAAATCGGGATGCGCTTTTGATACACGTGCACTTCGTTTTCAGTTGCCATCACTTACCTATGTTTGCTAACCGGTTATTCTGAATCACAAAAAGACGAAAGGCCCACGTCTTGAACGCGAGCCCTTCTTGAACATACTACGCTTGTATCAATGTCAGATTACTTACCGCCACCAAGGCTGTCGTGGACATACACCGTCAGCAACTTAATCTGCTCAGGCTTGAGACGAGCACCCCAGGCAGGCATCACTCCGCGGGATAAACCTCCGGTGATGACTTTCTTGACCTCAGCCACCTTGCCGGCTGCATCTTGCTGTCCGGGCACATTCGCCCACAGCCAGATCTTGTCGGTCAGGTTGGCGGAGCCGAGGTCCGGCTTGCCCTTTGCATCTTCACCGTGGCAAATATAGCAACCAGCACCTTCGCTCTTGAACAGCTCTGCGCCCGCTGCCGCTGCACTGGCATCGACTTGCTCACCCGACAGGCTCAGCACATAGTTGGCGAGTTGAGTAATCTGCTCGTCCTTCAGCATATCCTTGAACGGAGGCATGAAGCCGGTACGGCCGTTAGACAACGTCTGATGAATCTTGTCGTAGGTACCACCGAAAATCCAGCTGTCGTCCGTCAGGTTAGGCGAAAAGCTGATCTTGCCCTGGCCACCGGACATATGGCACGGAGCGCAGTTGTCGGAGAACAGTGTCTTGCCGGCAGAGTTGACGAATTGCATCAGCTCGGCGTCCTTGGCAACGTCTTCAAACGGAGTCGCTGCCACCTTGTCGAACCATTGCTTTTGCATCGCTTCAGCTTCGTTTGTCTCAGCCATCAGCTTGGCACGCATGTTCCAGTGGGTTTCCTTCTGGACTTCCTTGCCGTCAACCGTCCTGGCGGTGTACTTGATGGTATTCAAGCCTTCGACGCCCTTGGTGTAGGACTTGCCGATCGGCCATGCCGGATACATCAGCCAGTAAACAACCGAGAAGATAATGGTGAGGTAAAACGTCCACAACCACCATCTCGGCAACGGGTTCGTCAGTTCCTGAAGATCGTCGTCCCAGACGTGACCCGTTGTGTTTTTACTATTTTCTTGCCCCATGATTAATTTCCCTTCGCATCCTGATGTTCGTCGAGGAACGGTATGTTCTTGTAGCTCTCGAGCCTATTCCCACGATTCCTGCTACCGAAAACGTAGAACAGGATTCCGCAGAACACGGTGAAGAAAATCACTAATGCGAGAGGCTTCGTGTTCTCGAACTGCGTAAACCACATCAACCATTCCATAGTCTGGTTCTCCTAGCGGAATTTGGCGAAATAGTCGTCATCGAACTGCTTGAAGTCGACCATGGTGCCCAGAACCTGCAGATAGGCAACCAGAGCATCCATTTCGGTAATGTCGCTCTTGTTGTTATCGAAATTGCCCATCTTGGCCTGATCGACCAGGATTTCCTCCGCTTTTTCGATGCGCAGCGTGTCAGCGACCTCTTCACCGAAGGTCGCGACATTCCGCTTGTACTCGGCCTCGTTGCTGGAGTAAGGAACACCCACCATGCGCAGTGCAGACATCTTCTGCGTGATATTGGAGTAGTCCAGCTTGGTTTCCAGCAGCCACGGATAGTTGGGCATGACGGACTCGGGCACCATGGAACGCGGAGCATTCAAGTGCTGCACATGCCAGTCGTTGGAGTACTTGCCGCCCACACGTGCCAGATCGGGACCTGTGCGTTTGGAACCCCACTGGAACGGATGGTCATACTTCGACTCCGCAGCCAGCGAGTAGTGGCCATAACGCAGAGCTTCATCGCGGAACGGACGGATCATCTGCGAGTGGCAGGTGTAGCAACCTTCGCGGGTGTAGATGTCGCGACCCAGTTGTTCCAGCGGCGTGTACGGACGAACCATGTCCTTGCCGTCCGCGGTCTTGACCACTTCCACCGTATCCTTGATGAAGAACAGCGGGACGATTTCGACTAGGCCCCCTGCGCTGATGGCCAGCATGACCAGCACCAGCATCAGCCCAATGTTGCGTTCAATTTTGTCGTGTTTCATTTCAACCTCTCTCTATCCGGTTATGCGGCAGCCGTAGCTATGTCTGCAGCGACATTGGCATTGCCCTTACGGATGGTCATGTACATGTTGTAGCACATGATCACCATGCCGGTCAGGAAGAAGACGCCGCCAAGTGCTCGCATTGCATAGAAAGGATGCATTGCAGCCACGGTTTCAACGAAGGAATACTGCAGGTTGCCGAAATCGTCGAATGCACGCCACATCAGTCCCTGCATGATGCCGGAGATCCACATTGCGACGATGTACAGCAGGATGCCGATGGTCGCCAGCCAGAAGTGAACGTTGATCAGCTTCGGATTATGAATCTGCGTGTTCCACAGACGCGGGATCAGGTGATACAGCGCGCCGAAGGAAATCATCGCCACCCAGCCCAGTGCGCCGGAGTGCACGTGACCCACGGTCCAGTCGGTGTAGTGCGACAGCGCGTTAACGTCCTTCAGGGACATCATCGGACCTTCAAAGGTAGACATGCCGTAGAAGGACAGCGAGACGATCAGGAAACGCATGATCGGGTCGGTGCGCAGCTTTTCCCATGCGCCGGACAGCGTCATGATGCCGTTGATCATACCGCCCCAGGAAGGCAGCAGCAGCATGATGGAGAACGTTGCGGCCAGCGTGGAAGTCCAGTCCGGAATTGCCGTCCAGTGCAGGTGGTGGGTACCCGCCCACATGTACAGGAAGATCAGAGCCCAGAAGTGGATGATGGACAGACGATAGGAGTAAATCGGACGACCGGCTTGCTTAGGCACGAAGTAGTACATCATGCCCAGGAAGGCTGCAGTCAGGAAGAAACCCACGGCGTTGTGTCCATACCACCATTGCGTCATTGCATCCTGTGCCCCAGAGAACAGGCTATAGGAACCTGTCAGGCTGTACGGAACAGCAAGGTTGTTGAAGATGTGCAGCAGTGCGGTAGCCAGAATGAAGGAAAGATAGAACCAGTTGGCCACGTAGATGTGCGGTTCCTTGCGCTTCATGATGGTGCCGATGAAAACGGCAGCATAGGCGACCCAGACTACGGCGATCAGGATGTCCACAGGCCAGGCCATTTCGGCATATTCGCGGCCCTGGCTGTAACCCATCACATGCCCGAGCGCCGCCAGTACGATAATCGTCTGCCAACCCCAGAAAGTGAAATTCGCCAACCCACCGCCGAAGAGACGAGCCTGGCAAGTACGTTGCACTACATAGTAGGAAGTGGCGAAAAGAACGCTACCGCCGAAGCCAAAAATCACGGCGCCAGTGTGTACCGGTCGCAGTCGGCCAAACGTAATATACGGACTATCTAAATTCAAAAACGGAAATGCCAGCTCGGAGGCGATATATACCCCGACCAGCATACCGACCGCACCCCAGACCAGCGTCATGATGACGAACTTGCGAACAATATCGTAGTTATATTGTTCGTTCGTCACGACATTCGTCGTAGCCATTAACTCTCTCCTCATTAATACAAAACTTCAACCCGAAACCCGCTCTATAACGCTTCCAACCCAAAACCGGTTACATCAGTTGTTTGAAATCATGGGCGATGTCCTGCGGCTTTTGCCCGTGATTCATAAACACCCTCAGCGCACCCTTTTTATCGAACACATAGATACCTGCGCTGTGGTCTATCGTGTAACCGCTCTTTCCACCCGAAGCCTGCTTCTTGTAAAACAGCTTGAAATCCTTGGCTACCTGTTCCGTCGTCGCCATATCGCCGTAAAGGCCGATAAAACTTTCGTCGAACGATGGCACATATTGCGCTAGCACTTCTCGCGTATCCCGCTCCGGATCCAGCGTTACGAACAGAACCTGCACTTGCGAACGCTCACCCTCAAGCAGCCTTAACGCTTTGGACAGATCGTCCATGGTTGTCGGGCACACATCCGGGCAGTGGGTATAACCGAAAAACAGCGCCACGACCTTGCCGCGAAAATCCCCCAACTTCCTGGGAACACCATGGTGATCGGTGAGGGGCAGCGCATTGCCGAATTCCGCCCCACTGATATCCGTTCCCACAAACTTCGGTTCTTCCGCCTCTTGCCGGCCGCAGGCAATCAACCCCACGCACAGCAATAACCACAACCAGCTTCGCATATTTACCACCTCACGAATGGGGGCGATATTCTAACATGCATAAGCATGCGTCTTGCATATCTATCTCACTGATAAAAAACCCCTTTTCCTAGTCGGAAAAGGGGGGATGTATCAGAAGGGCATAAATGACATTTCAGACTCGATTAAAACTTTTTGCCGAATCCGACCGCGAACACCCACGGGTCGATATCCAGACTGTCGATCTTACCAATACCCTTGAACCGAACATCGGTGTCGATCCACAATTTCTTGACGTCAGCATTGATCAGCCAACCATCCTTCAAATTGACATCAAAACCTGCCTGAATGGCCGGGCCCCAGCTGTTGCGATCAATACGGATCTGCGTACCGTTCAAATCCAGGCTGTTGTCCATGAAGCGGGTGTAGTTCACACCGGCACCGACATAAGGATCGAACATCTGATCCGGCATGAAGTGCCATTGCACCGTCAATGTCGGAGGCAGAGCATTCACTTCTCCAAGATCAAAATTGCCGACAAACGCTTGACCCACATTGGAGTTTTTGTGGATGTTGACATCATGCTTCGATCCCAAGGCCAGAATAAGTTCCAGCGCGATGTTTTTGGTCACATAGTAGGAAAGATCAAGCTCGGGAATGGTATTGCTTTCGACTTCCAGTTCGGCGCCTGGATTAAGGGCTGTTATACCTAGAAGATTATTCGTTGTGCGACCAAGCTTGCTGTCTTCATCAGCATTGATATGTGCTGCACGCAGACGTACAACAAAATCACCTTGCTCAGCCATGGAAACAGCTGGCGCAAAAGCGGAAGCCATCAGGATTGCGAGTAATGTTTTTTTCATTTAAAGCCCCTCTTTTTAGTCAACAATTAAGGAATTAAGGATATACATATCTTCAATCGCATTCTACTGCTGCAAAAAATTATTTCAACAACTATCTGGAGCTTTTTATCTTAAATTTTAGGTGTGTAGTTTTTTTGCAACAGTCCACTAAACATCGAACCCGTGCATACTGCATTTACGGCCAGCCAGCAAACATGCGCCAACCAGAGCCTGATCAAATGGCAGGCCTCTTGCAATGGCATCCACCATTCCGCCATTGAATGTATCGCCGGCACCCAGCGCATCCACTACTTGCATCAACTCCGTTGCCGGTGCATGGCAAACTTGTCCATCCTGTGTCGCGCCGTAGGCACCCCCAGCACCCCAGGCAACCACCACCGTCGCTCGCGGCGAGCGTTCGGACATCCAACGCAGAAAATCCTGCGGCATCTCGTACCCATAATGCGCCGCAAAACCTCGCGAACAAAGAAGCAAATCGGCTTGATCGAACAGCGCCTCAATACCGCTGCGCGGTTTTTCGAGCTCAAGTGAAATGGGCAAATAAGGGTATCGGCTACGCACATGCGCAAGCATTTCGCTTAACACCTCAACATTACGCCCTTCGAAATGCAGCCAGTCATATCCGGCAAAATCGATAGCGAGAAACGGGGAGGCATTTAGTTCGGGCAAATCCCGATAATGCACAATGCTCCGGCTCCCCGCATTCAAATAGATGCTGGAAGTTGGCGGCCGGCCGGGCAGACGTGGGCAATGCGTGAAGGCCACTTCATGCGCTACGAAATCCCGTTCGATGACGGCCGTTTCAGGAGCATCGGCCAATACACCAAGGAATTCGGCCCGATGCCCAAGCCTGCTCAGCACAACTGCGGTGTTCGCTGCATTGCCACCACGACATATACGTAATGATTGCGCACGCATTTCCTCGTCCGCAGCGGGATGATGATCCAGCCCGAACACCAGATCGAGGGTGGCCGTTCCCACCAGTAATATACGTGCCATAAGCGTGTTCTAACCTGTTCAAGTATCGTTGATTACGTTTACAATTAAAGCTTTTACGCTCCGGAGATACAAGATGGCTATGGCCAAAACGATGGCCGACCGTGATGGTCTGATTTGGTATGACGGCAAAATGGTACCGTGGCGCGATGCCACCACCCACGTCCTGACCCACACCCTGCATTACGGCATGGGCGTTTTTGAAGGCGTACGCGCATACAAAACAGAAAAAGGCACCGCCATTTTCCGTCTCAAGGAACACACCGACCGCCTTTTCCGTTCGGCCCACATCCTCGGCATGAAAATGCCGTTCGACAAGGCCACCCTCATGGAGGCGCAAAAAGCCGCCGTGCGCGAGAACAATCTCGAATCCGGCTACCTGCGCCCGATGGCATTCTACGGTGCAGAAGCGATGGGCATCTCCGCCAAGACGCTTTCCACGCACGTCATCGTCGCAGCCTGGGCCTGGGGCGCATACCTCGGCAAGGAAGCGCTGGAAAATGGCATTCGCGTAAAGACCTCATCTTTCGCGCGCCATCATGTAAACATCACCATGTGCAAGGCCAAGGCCAACGGCAATTACATGAACTCCATCCTGGCCCATCAGGAAGCCTCACAAGATGGTTACGACGAAGCACTGCTGCTGGACGTGGACGGCTTCGTGGCCGAAGGCTCCGGCGAAAACGTGTTCATCATCCGCAATGGCAAGCTGTTCACACCGGACCTTACCAGCGCGCTGGAAGGCATCACGCGCGATACCATCATTCAACTCGCAGATGAAATGGGGCTGCCGGTTGTGGAAAAGCGAATCACGCGCGACGAAGTCTACTCCGCCGACGAGGCCTTCTTCACCGGCACTGCCGCCGAAGTGACGCCGATTCGCGAACTGGACAATCGCGCCATTGGAACCGGCACCCGTGGCCCGATTACCGAGAAGCTACAGACCAAATTCTTTGATGCCGTAATGGGACGTTCGCCACGCCATCAAAGCTGGCTGACACTGGTTTAAGGACAGGCCATGGCGAACGAAGGACGGGAAATCGAAATCACGGCCAAGGATTTGCCGCTGCATTGCCCCACAGCCGAGGTCGCGCTGTGGTGTTCGCATCCGCGCGTTTTCCTCGACGTCAGCGAGACGGGCAAGGCAATGTGTCCTTATTGCGGAACAAAATACCGGTTAAAAGCCGGCGAAGTCGTTCACCAGCATTAATTATGGAAGTCCGGAGGCGGCAATGGCGCGACCATTGCCCCTCCCCATAATGCCGTAACCACTTTTTCACCCAACTCCGGATCACCGCTTGTCCAGAACGACACCTTTCCGGGCAACGTTGCCGGCGTGATCAATCCGCGTTCCTCAATTCGTCGCCGCACCTGCCGAGCAACGGCTGCGCCGGTATCGATCAAGGCGACCCTGCCTTCGGTCAATTGTTCGATCAATGGCCGCAGGAAAGGGTAATGCGTGCAGCCCAGTACCAGCGTATCGGCGCCCTCGGCCAGAAGCGGCTCAAGATAGTGCCGCAACAGCTCCCGCGTTTCCGGTGCATCGAGCTCGCCGCGTTCCACGCGCTCCACCAGCCCCGGACAGCCCTGCGTAACCACACGCACACTCTTGCCGTAGTTTTCCAGCAAAGCCGCAAACTGGGCACTTTTCAACGTTCCCGTCGTCGCCAGCACGCCAACGACACCGCTACGCGTTGCCGTCACAGCCGGCTTCACAGCAGGTTCCATGCCGATCACCGGCAATTCAAACCGCTCACGCAATAGCCCGATAGCAGCCGCAGTCGCGGTATTGCAAGCCACAACGATTGCCTTGGCGCCCTGCCCGACCAGAAATCCCGTCAATGCCAACGAACGCGCCTGTATTTCATGCGGGGATTTGCCGCCATAAGGGGCATGTGCCGAATCTGCGACATACAGCAGATTCTCGCGCGGCAGTTCTTCCTGAATATGCCGCAGCACTGACAGGCCGCCGACACCGGAATCGAAAATGCCGATCGGCGCCTTGCTCATCTGGATGACTGCGGACTCATAAGAATGGACATTTCGACCTGCACTGTGCCGTCGTTGCCGCCCAGCCAGACGTCGCCATCCTCGACCGTACACTGCAACTGCATGCTGCGCTGCGCCAAATCGGCCAATGCCTGAGTAGTCGCCGACGCAACATTGATGACCGTGAGATTTTTGAGCCGAGCCAGCTTCGAGCTGATCTGGTTCCACCAGATGCTGGCGCCATGACCACCATAGGTATACAGCACTACCTGATCGGCACGGCCGCAGGCCTTGAGAATGCGTTTTTCCTCGGGCAGCCCGACCTCGATCCACAACTCGATGGCGCCAGTCAGATCCTTCTGCCAGATGTCCGGCTCGTCGTTATCGCTCAAGCCTTTGGCGAAAGACAATGCCTCGTGCGCATGCCGGGCAAAAGCCAGCACACGCACCATCATGCGTTCGTCCGTTTCGGACGGATGGCGCGCAATGGTCAGCGCATGGCTGTTGTAATAATGGCGATCCATATCGGCAATTTGCAGATCGGCCTTGAAAATGGTGGCATTGAGGGCCATAAGAACCTGTTTTAATGAGTAGGGCTTAACGCCGAAAAGTCGGCGAAGTGTAGCCGAATCGCCGCCATGAAGAAACCATCGCCGCAGCGCTAAGTCTGATATGCCTTTACAATTGCGGCATTGAATCGAGGGAACATTTCATGGGCAATCGCCTCAGCAAAATCAGCACCCGCACCGGCGACGATGGCAGCACAGGCTTGGGCGACGGCACGCGCACGCGCAAAGACTCCCTGCGCGTAGCCGTCATGGGCGACGTGGATGAATTGAATTCGCATATCGGCGTGCTTCTGGCTGAAACGCTACCGGAAAATATCCGGCAGCAACTGGGACTGATCCAGCATGACTTGTTCGACCTGGGGGGCGAGCTTTGCATTCCGGGGAACACGATGCTCAACCCCGAACGCGTCGCTGCACTAGACGAACTCTTGCAGACACTGAATGCCGGGCTTACGCCATTGAAGGAATTCATCCTGCCCGGCGGAACCCGGGAGGCGGCATTGGCGCACGTAGCGCGAACCGTATGCCGGCGCGCTGAACGCAGCCTGGTTGCACTGAAATTGCAGGAACAGGTTTCGGACGACGCCTTGCGCTATCTCAACCGGCTTTCCGATCTGATGTTCGTCATCGCACGTACGCTGAATTTGGGCTCTGGTCGCGGCGACGTCCTTTGGCAGCGCTAGCCTAACCCTTCCAGTCCTCCTCGCTTTCCTTCTTGCCGGCACCGGTCGCCGGCTCCACGAAAGGCTGCTCGGTATCCCGCCCACGGAGTTTTTTCTCGAGTTCGACTGCCTCACCGTGACCTTGCGCTGCGGCGGCACCGTACCAGCGACGCGATTCATCCAGATTCTTCACGACGGTATCGCCGTATTGGTAAAGCTGCCCCATGCGGTACTGGGCCGGCGCATAACCCATCTCAGCAGCCTTGAGAAAATATTCGACAGCGCGCACCTTGTCGGGAGCATCCACACCCTCATTGCGTTCATAACGCAAGCCAACCTCGTATTCGGCCTCCGCAACGCCATGCGCGCCGGCACGCTTGAACCAATCGATTGCCGCTCGATAATCCTGCGGAAATGCATGGCCGAACGCACCGGTCAGATAGAGTTTTGCAAGCTTGCATTGCGCTTCAGGTACGCCCTGCTCGGCCGCCAGCAATAACCACTGATCCGAGCTTTTAACGTTACGGGCTACGCCTTCGCCCTTTTCGTACATCTCGCTCAACGCAAACAAGGCATCGGGGTAGCGTTTTTCCGCCGCCTTGGCCATCAAGGTCGCCGCCTTGGCGGAATTCCACAGAGGAGAACTCTTGTCGCGATATAGCATGGCAAGACGATACTGCGCCTCGGCACTTCCCGCATCCGCCGCCTCACGCAGCCAGAACACAGCATTCTGCTCGTTTTTTTCAAGGCCGTCGCCGTTCAGGCAACACAACCCCATTTCGAGCGCTGCGCGCGGCTCACCACTTTTTGCCGAGCGCTCGATCCAATGAAATCCCTCCGCATCATCGCGAGGTCCGCCCAATGCTTGACGAAACATCATGCCGAGATCGTATTGCGCCGCGATATTGCCTTTTTCGGCAGCCTGCTGAAGCAGCTGCCGCGCCCGGGCATAGTCAAAATCCACGCCCAGCCCTTTCCTGTAGTTCATGCCCTCCGCATACAGGCGCTCCGCTTCGTTGGCGACTGAATACACGGCATAGCCTTGCCTGCGTCGCCACCAGAAAACACCCCCGGCAACCAGAATCAGCACAAGCGAAATCAGCCAGATAGTCATCGAAGCCCCCTGAAACTGCTATTTTTAATATTTACAGTTTTCCTGCGTGAAACAGCAAGGTCGGCAGCATCACTCCCTCCGACCACTCCACTTGAATACGGCTCAAAGCGGCATTTTCGATATTAATGCGATAACACTTTTCTGGCGAGAGGCCAATCGCATGCGCAATGACCATGCGCATCATTCCTGCATGTCCGACAACAAGCACATGGCGGCCACGGTGCACACTCAGGATATCTTGCCACGCATCACCCACACGCTGATAAAAATCCTCCAGCAACTCCGCCCCTTCGGGCGCATACCCCACAGGATCCTGCTTGAAGCGAAGCAGGCGCCGCGCATCTTCGGAGCATATCTCCGCAGCCGTTTTCCCCTCCCACTCTCCGAACGCAGCCTCCTTCAAACGCTCATCGCGCGTCACACCAATACCAAGCTTTTCGCCCAGCGCATCGGCAAATGCCGCACAACGCTGCAAAGGCGAGGTGACGATATGCTGCCAGTCCTGGAAATCTCCGGCCGCATCCCACATCTGTCGCCAGCCCTTTTCGCTCAGCGGATCATCGGTCTGGCCGCGATAACGCCGCCCACCAACCGGCTCGCCATGGCGCATCAAATCGATGAGGACTTTACTCATCGGTATCCGGCAAATCCTGCCGTTCGATCAGCATGGCATCGCCATAACTGAAGAAACGATAGCGTTCCGCCACTGCGTGCCGGTAAGCCTCACGAATATGCGCCGTGCCTCCGAAGGCCGAAACCAGCATCAGCAACGTTGTGCGCGGCAAATGGAAATTGGTCAGCAAGCGGTTCACTATCCGGAAGCGATAACCCGGCGTGATGAAAATATCGGTATCGCCGCTTCCCGCCGCGATTTCTCCATGACGAGCGGCGCTTTCCAGCGCGCGCATTGCCGTCGTGCCAACCGCAACCACCTTGCCGCCGCGATCGCGAGTGCGAGCTATGCTGTCCACGGTAGCCTGCGGTATTTCATACCACTCGCTATGCATTTTGTGCTCGGCTACCTCTTCCACCCGGACCGGCTGAAACGTCCCGGCGCCCACATGCAAAGTCACGAAAGCCGTTTCGATAGCACGTTCAACCAGCGCCTGCATCGTTTCGTCGTCGAAATGCAGGCCAGCAGTGGGAGCAGCCACCGCACCGGGATTGCGGGCATAAACCGTCTGGTAACGCTCTTCATCGTCGCTGCCTGCCGCATGAGTGATGTAAGGCGGCAATGGCAAGCTACCGTACTTATCCAGCACTTCCGCCAGCGAGCTCTCACCCAGGAATCGCAACTCGTACAGGTCATCCTGCCGCCCCAGCACCTCAACCTCGACGGCCTCCGCCAAGATCAGCCGGCTGCCTGGCTTGGGTGCATGCGATGCACGCACATGCGCCAATGCGCGATGCTCATCCAGCATCCGCTCCACTAGCACCTCGATCTTGCCACCGCTTTCCTTGCGTCCACTCAGGCGCGCCTTAATGACGCGCGTATCGTTAAAAACGAGCAGGTCGCCGGGAGAAAGCAAAGACGGCAAATCGCGGAAAAATCTGTCCTCGAGCGCGCCACTATTGCCGTCGAGGCACAGCAGACGGCTGCCGCTTCGCCGCGATGCGGGGAATTGCGCGACCAATTCGGGAGGCAGCTCAAAATCAAAATCGCTAGTACGCATGAAACTCCGTGGATATTTCGATATAATGCCGACTCCCAACAGCCGGGATGGCGGAATCGGTAGACGCAGCGGATTCAAAATCCGCCGCTGGTAACAGTGTGGGGGTTCGAGTCCCCCTCCCGGCACCAAATTGCATTTCCCTTAATGCGAGAAAATCTGCCTCGCAAAAATCACTTCAGGCTGTCCTTCCATACGGTGCGCATTTTACCGCATTGCCCCGTCTCGCCTGCCATTCAGCTGCCATTATCTTCAGCAGTTATACCTATATATATCCCTTGATTAATCAGGACAATATTATCCTTTTAGGAACAATCACTTAGCTTGTCACGAAAAATTCTTTATGCTAAGTTGCGTCAACTGCGACGATCTGTCGCATTTATTTTATCGAGCACGAATGTAATACAAGCAGTTTGCCGGAGGGAAATCGATGGCAACATCGATTGTAGATTACAAGATTGTTGCACGACCCAATTGTTCGTTGTCTCCGCGAGAGATGGCCAAAATTGTCGCGTTACTCGCTTTTTTCTCCCTTTCAATAGCAATTGCTTTTAGTTTGGCCGGCGCCTGGATGGTTTTTCCATTCGCCGGATTGGAGTTGCTTGCGCTGGCGTATGCGTTCTACTTCATCAATTCTCATGCAGATGACTATGAAAGCATCACCATCTCGGGCGATCGCCTGGCAATAGAAAAGCACCATCATAAAAGCACCAGCCAGGTTGTATTTCACCGCTACTGGGCGCATGTCGTACTGCGTCGTACGCCCAGCGGGGAGCATCGTTTGTGGCTTCGTTCACATGGCAAGGAAGTGGAAGTGGGGAACTTCATGAACAACCGGCAACGGTTGGCTCTGGCCCAACAACTGCAAATGCGGACTGGAGCGTTTCACTAAAGGCGAGATTCAAGGGAGCGAGAATGGCATTTCAATTTCTAAAAAAAGTCGGGATGGGATTGATGTTCGCAGTGTGGTCACTGGCCGCACATGCCGAATATGCATGGAATTTCCCCAAACCTGTTACACCGATGGCAGCCGACACACTGCACGTGCATAACAAGTTCATGGTCATCATCATGGTGATCTTCGTTGTCGTGCTGGGCATCATGATCTATTCGATCATCAGGCACCGCAAAAGCAAGGGGCACACAGCAGCCGATTTCACCGGCCCCAGCACCCGCTCCCAAGTGATCTGGACGCTGGTTCCATTTGCCATCCTGCTCTACATCGACTTCATCCTGATGGGCATCCCGGCTTACCACAGCGTGGTCCTGATGGAAGACACCAAGAACAACGCCGAAATGGTACTCAAGGTCACCGGCAGTCAGTGGCGTTGGCAATATGAATACATGGACGGCGAGGCGCAGGGCATCAAGTTCGTCAGCAACTTGACCACCCCAGACGACCAGATCCACAACAAGGCCGACAAGGGCGAACACTACCTGCTGGAAGTGGACAATCACGTTGTCCTGCCGGTTGGCAAGAAGGTTCGTATTCTCCTTACCTCAAACGATGTAATCCATACCTGGTGGGTACCCGCTTTCGGTGCCGCACGCGACGCAATCCCGGGGTTCCTGCGCGAAACCTGGGTAAGAATCGACGAGCCAGGCACCTACCGCGGCCAATGCAAGGAGCTATGCGGTAAGGGCCACGGCTTCATGCCGGTGGTGGTCGATGCCGTGCCTGAAGACAAATATCAGGAATGGGTTGCCGCCAAGAAGGAAGAAATGAGTGCAGCCTCAGCCGGTGCTGATAAAGAATGGAGTAAGGATGAGTTGATGACGCAAGGCAAGACCGTCTACGAGAAGAACTGCGCGGTTTGCCACCAGCCCGCCGGACAAGGCATGCCACCCGCATTCCCTGCATTGGCTGGCAGCAAGATCGTCAATGCGCCGAATTTCGACGCCGATGGCAAAGTGATGAAAGACAGTCATGTCGATCGCGTATTCAACGGCAAGGGCATGATGCCGGCATGGAAAGGAACGCTGAGCGATTCCGACATTGCCGCAGTCATCACCTACGAGCGCAACTCGTTCGGCAACACCATGGGCGACCTGGTACAACCGTCCCAGATCAAAGCATTGCGTTAATCAGGTACTGAGGAGAGACACATGACTACAGCAACAGCGGAACATCACCATGATGATCACCCGACGGGGATCATGCGTTGGTTGACGACCACCAACCACAAGGACATCGGCACGATGTACCTGACCTTCTCGCTCATCATGTTCCTGGTGGGCGGGTCGATGATCCTGGCGGTTCGCGCAGAACTGTTCCAACCCGGCCTGCAACTGATGCAACCGGAATTCTTCAACCAATTGATCGGCGTGCATGCACTGGTGATGATTTTTGCGGCGCTGATGCCCGCGGCCACCGGCTTTGCCAACTGGATGCTGCCATTGCAACTCGGCGCTCCGGACATGGCACTGCCCCGCCTCAACAACTGGGGTTTCTGGCTGCTGCCGCCCGCCGCAATCCTGCTGACGCTGCCGTTCACGCTGGCGCTGTTCGGCATCGGTGACGGCACCATCGCAACCGGCTGGACGTTCTACACCCCGCTGTCCGTACAAGGCGGCATGGGCGTCGACTTCGCGATTTTCGCGGTGCACTTGCTGGGGATTTCCTCGGTGATGGGTTCCATCAACGTGCTGGTTACCATCTTCAACATGCGCGCACCCGGCATGACACTGATGAAAATGCCGCTGTTCGCATGGGGCTGGATGATCACCGCTTTCCTACTGATCGCGACCATTCCGGTTTTGGCCGGTGCCGTGACCATGCTGCTGACCGATCGCCACTTCGGCACGCACTTCTTCGATGCAGCCGGCGGCGGCGACCCGATCCTGTTCCAGCATCTGTTCTGGTTCTTCGGTCACCCCGAGGTATACATCCTGCTGCTGCCGGTATGGGGCCTGATCCCGCACATCCTGTCTGCTTTCTCGCGTAAGCCGACTTATGGCTACAAAGCACAGGTCTACTCTTTCTGGGCCATCGGTGTTCTTTCCGTCGTAGTATGGGCGCACCACTTCTTCACCATCGGCATGCCAGTCCCTGCACTGCTGTACTTCATGTACAGCACGATGGCGATTTCTCTGCCTCTCGCGGTGCTGTTCTTCTGCTGGATCGCGACCATGTGGAAGGGTTCGATGAGCTTCGAAACCCCGATGCTGTTCGCCACCGGCTGGATCATCCTGTTCGGCATTGGCGGCCTCACCGGCCTGGTGCTGGCCGACGTCGCGGCGGATGCGCAATACCACCACTCGTACTTCGTCGTGGCGCACTTCCACTACACGCTGTTCGCCGGCGGCATCATGGGCATCATGGCCGGCGTGTACTACTGGCTGCCCAAGATGACCGGCCACATGTACAGCGAAACGCTGGGCAAGCTGCACTTCTGGCTGACCGCGATCGCCTTCAACCTGACCTTTATCCCGCAGTTCTTCCTGGGTCTGGCCGGCATGCCGCGCCGCATCCCGGATTATGCTCTGCAGTTCGCTGAGTTCAACATGATCTCGACGATAGGCGCGTTCATTCTCGGCCTGTCGCAACTGATCCTGGTGTACAACATCGTCAGGTGCGTACGTGGTGGCGAGAAGGCTGCCGACAAGGTGTGGGAAGGTGCGGAAGGTCTGGAATGGACACTGCCTTCGCCGCCGCCTTACCACAGCTTCACTGAACAACCGGTCATCAAGTAATTCGATGAACGCAACCTGGTCCGACGTTGAAAACCGCCGGATCAGGCATGGGAAAACAATGGAACAGATGAGTGAGAAAAAACGTCGCAGCAGCCTGCGCATTGCCTTGGCCTTGGGCGCCCTGGTTCTGTTCTGGTACGTGACGGCAATGTTCGTGGTACTGCAATCTTGATCGATCAGGAAAAAAGAGCGGCCGACAACAAGCGGCTGGCCTGGAAACTGATGTGGGTAGTAGCTGGCGCGGTGCTGTTCGCATTCGCGCTGGTTCCTCTCTACAACGTGTTTTGCGACCTGACTGGCTTGAATGGAAAAACCGAGGGTTTGCCGGCATCGGTGGAAAAGTCGATGAAGGTAGACGAGTCACGCTGGGTGAACGTGGAGTTCACCAGCAGCGTGATGCCCGGACTGGCCTGGAACTTTTATCCGAAGCAAACCAGCATGAAAGTCCGCCCCGGACAGATCATGCTGGCCACCTTCGAGGCCAGGAACATGACCAATGAAACGGTGATCGGGCAGGCCATACCGAGTGTGAGCCCGGGACAGGCAACGTTCTACTTCAAGAAGATCGAATGTTTCTGCTTCCAGAAGCAGGAACTGAAGGCAGGCGAGACCAAGGAAATGCCGCTTCGTTTTTACGTGAGCCCGGAGCTGCCAAAAGATATACGTACCGTGACATTGTCGTATGCGTTTTTTCATGCTGTTCCAACATCAAACTAGGGAGAGCCGCGCGTCATAATCAGATGCAGCGGCAATGAACACTAAAACACCGTAGAGGAGTTTTGTATGACCACACAGACACATGAAGGCCATTATTTTGTGCCTAACCCCAGCATCTACCCGGCCATACTTTCGACCGGGATTCTAGCGCTGGCTTCCGGTTTCATTTTCAACATTAACCACTTTGCCGCGGGCAAGTGGATGATGCTGGCAGGCTTCCTGGCTATCGTTTACGTACTGTTCGGCTGGTTCGGCAAGATCATCGGCGAAAGCGAAGGCGGCATGTACAAGAAATGGGAGGATCGATCCTTCCGCATTGGCATGATCGTCTTTATCGCCTCGGAAGTGGCTTTCTTTGCCGCTTTCTTCGGCGCACTGTTCTACATGCGCGTTATCTCTGTTCCCGAAATCGCGAATTTCGACCCGCAATTCACGCCCTACAAGGACTTCCTCGGCACTTGGCCATCCGCCGGCCCTGGCGGCATGGTATTGGGCACCGAGTACAAAGTGCCGCAATTCACGCCCATGGGCGCGTGGGGCATCCCCGCCATCAATACGCTGCTGTTGCTAACCTCGGGCGCAACCGTGACATGGGCGCACTGGGGCCTGTTGAACAGCAATCGCCGCCAACTGATCATCGGCCTGATGATGACCGTTGCATTGGGTATCGCCTTCCTCTTCCTGCAAGGCTACGAATATCACCATGCCTATTCGGAACTGGGCCTGACCCTCGGTGCCGGCGCTTACGGCGCGACCTTCTTCATGCTGACCGGCTTCCACGGCTTCCATGTGACGCTGGGCACCATCATGCTGATCGTGATTCTGCTCCGCAGCATGAAGGGGCACTTCACAGCGGAACATCACTTCGGATTCGAAGGCGTTGCCTGGTACTGGCACTTTGTGGACGTAGTGTGGCTGCTGCTCTTCGTGCTGGTGTACTGGCTGTAAGGACAAATAAGAAGCGATGCCCGAGGGCATCGCTTCTTTACAGGGAATCAGGATGTTTCTATAAGTCCAGCGAATGCTGGACTTAAGGAAGAACCCTTAAGGGTGTGGCTGGCCGATAATGCCGGTGTAGTACCCGATCATCAACAGCAGGAATAAACCCAGGGAAAGTGAGATGCGCAAGGTCAAGGCTTTCACAGTACGTTTCCCCTGGCCTTTATCCTTCATCAGATAAAACAGAGCGGAAAACAGACTGCCGATGATCAGCAGCAATGCAGCGATGATGAAAAGTTTCAGCAACATGACAGACCTCGCTTTTGGTAATGCGCCCGATTATGCGGCGCACCCAAGCATAAAGCAATTGCCTTGAAATACCA